>Ga0182749_1000091_pt1 | contig 120750 bp, 113 predicted proteins | sample eDN3rd37CKraftMG_FD_128875 | JGI IMG/M metagenome (GOLD analysis project Ga0182749, IMG submission 128875) | Enriched Miracle-Growth compost microbial communities from Emeryville, California, USA - eDNA 3rd pass 37_C Kraft MG (version 2) (version 2) ...
TTCGTGTTGCGTGTTACCCCTGGTTCGGCAGCGCACAAGGCCGGCCTCGTGGGTGTCGAAGTCACGCCGCAAGGCATCGTGCCGGGCGACCGCATCATCGATGTTGATGGCAAGGCGACGGACGATGTGGCCAAGCTGCTCGCGCGGCTAGACGACAGGAAGGTCGGCGATGTGGTGGTCTTGTCAGTGGAACGGGCCGGCAAATCGCGCGAGGTGCGTGTGGAGCTGCAACCCGGCAATTGATTGAACTGAACCTGTGGATCAGGCGGTAGTGCAGCGTCGCGGCGATTGAGGTTCTCAGGTCTTCGGCCAGGTAGCGTTCCGCCTCAACCTCCGTAATTTTCGGATGCGATCTGCCTATCCGAATAGGCAAGCATGCGACGCCGGAACCTCTTGCCAATCATCGAAGGAGAAAGCGAGGCGCAATCCGCATGAGGTGGACGCAGGCCAGGAACGAGGCAAACAGGAGGCCGCATTGGAACTCAGACTACTGCGCTATTTCGTTGCGGTCGCGGAAGAACTGCATTTCGCGCGAGCGGCCGAGCGCCTTGGCGTAGAACAATCGCCTGTGTCGCGCGCAATGCGCAATCTCGAAGCCACGCTCGGCGTGCAGTTGTTCGACCGCAGCGCGCACCAGACGCGACTGACCTGGGCCGGTCAAGTGTTCCTCGGTGAGTGCCGGCGTGTGCTGGCCACCGTGGAGCAGGCGGTGAGTGCCGCAAAGGCGGCGGCGCAGGGCTATCAGGGTTATCTGCGCATCGCCATCTGCGACAGCTTGGCGCAGCCCCACATTGCCACCTTGCTGGCGCGCAGCCGCGAGGAAGAGCCCGAACTGGAGATTCGCGTCTTCGAGCTGCCTTTCGCGCAGCAGCTCAAGGGCCCGCACAACGATCTGCTGGACATCGGCTTTGCGCTGTCGGACGCGGTGAGCGAAGGCCTTGTCGCCGAGCCCGTGTGGACCGATCCTCTGTCGGTGATCGTGCCCGTGCGCCACCCCTTGTTGGCGCACGCGGAAGTGCCATTGGATGAAGCCTTGAAGTTTCCGTTGGTACTGTGCCATCCGGACGCGGGATCGGGCTGCCACCACCAGATCCAGGCGGTGCTTCAAGGTGCGTCCAAGCCGCTCAAGCTGGTAGATCAGGTGACGAGCCTAGGCGTGATGCTGACTCTGGTCGGTGCCGGTTATGGCCTAGGTTTCGCCATTGCCTCGCAGGTGCAGACCCTGAACCGCCCCGACATAACCGTTCGCCCCTTGGCCGGCACGCCGCCCATGCTGTCCACCTACCTGCTGCGCCGCAGCGCCGAACGCTCTGAGCCCATGAAGCGGTTTCTGCAGCGCGCCCGCGAGGAGTTCCTGCCAAAGGGAGATGAACCGGCCTCGTGACGTTGAGCGCTCGGGTACATTGTCTACTGCTGGCTGTCCATGGCTCGCACTGGACTTGCTCGGAGCGCGCGTTGACCAAGCGTGGTTTTTCAGTCCATAATTATGTCCATCTCGGTTCGCCGAGTGCGGAAAACTCGTTATCAATCAACGAGTTGGGAACGCGATGATGTTCCCTTCACCCGCTCCAGTCTTTCAGGCCGTCACTGCCCTTCCGATCACGGGGCACGTCGATGCGGATCGGATCGTCCTGCAATTGCAATGCGGCACCGAGGACATAGGAATCTCCCTTTTCAATGCCCCAGCAGCGCAGCCGTAGCATCCATCTGTTTCAGACAGCCAGGTCTTGGATTCCCGTTCCTTGTCCGGAAAAGGGTTGACGTCGAAGGCGGGCGCAAGACGCCACAGTCCATGCGCTACATGAAGGAAACCATGGTTCTGCAAGTGGTCGTCTACGTTCGTAATCAACAAGTTGAATACAAGGCGACGCCATAGCTGGCGCAAATCCCGGGCAGGTTCATGACCGTGGGAACGGATGGCATCCGCGATTTCCGTGTAGCTGCGATCTTCCTCACGCGAAGCCTGCAACAACGATGCGGCTGACTGGTATGGAATACGGCCATCGGCGCCGTCACGATCGCAAGTCTTCGGCCGTCTCCTGCCCGCGCTCGACAGCGCGGCTGGCTTGATAGATGTGTTCGAGCTCGATCAACGGTGGGGTAGTGCGTCGGCCTTCGGGCACTGTTCGATGCCAGGCCCCGTCCGGGCCGTGCAGGCGCAGCGCGCCGATGCGACTGAAGTCATCGACCGCCAATAGATAGTCCAACTCCGTCAATGCAGCCAATTTGGGATCGGTTCGGCGCCCGGCAATACCTGGCGGACCACCAGCCGCCCACATTGATTGTCTGGGGGCCGCAGGACCACTACATGCCTGAAGCCTCCGCCCGTGCCTATCTGCGCGACTTGCCGGATGCCGAACTCCACCTGCTGGACGGCGGCCATTGGTTGCTGGAAACGCATCTGGACGAAGTGGTCGCGCTGATACGGGGGTTCCTGCAACGGGTGCAGGCGGCTTGATCGGCCGATACCGCTTCAGGTGAACGCTACACCCGCTGCCGCGATGCTGAAGCTGTCCCGGACATGGGCGGAAATGCCGGCGACGTCCAGGCCGACGCCTATGCCGGGCGCGTCCGGCAGCGTGATCGATCCCCGGGCGATCCAGCCCGCGTAGCTGGCGCTGGCTCGCAAGGGGTTGTCGTTCACATCGAGTTCCAGGTAGCCCCGTCCGCCCACGGCGGCCAATACGTGGGCGGATGTCATCGCGGCGATGTGGGTCCCGAACGAATGGGGGCAGAACAGGCCGCCGCGGCGTTCCACCTCCCGCCCGAGGCGTAATGCCTGCGAGACGCCGCCCCACTTCGCCACGTCGGGCTGGACCACGCCGAGCCAGGCGGACGCGCGCGAGAACTCCGCTTCGCTGAACAGGTTCTCGCCGCCCGCCAGCGCTGTCGCGGCAACCTCGCGCAGCCGCATCCAGTCGTCGTCGGCGCAGTCTGGCCGGATCGGCTCTTCTATCCATTCCAGTTCGACCTCCCGGAGTTCGCGCACGGCGGCGAGGGCGGACCGCGGGGTCCAGCCGCAGTTCGCGTCGATCATCATGCGCTCGGACGGCATGAGCCGGCGACGCTGGTCCGCCAGCAGGGGCAGGGTACGGGCATCGTCGAAACCCGCCTTGAACTTGAAGGCGCGGTGCCCCTGGGACCTCAGGCGGTCCAGGACCGCCTCGGAGGCGTCGGGCGCGATGCCGCTGGCGTAGCAGCGCAGGGTGGGGCTGCCGGTCCCCAGCAGCGCATGGAGCGGAAGGCCCGCCACCCTTGCGCGCAAGTCCCAGAGCGCGCTGTCCAGTCCGGCCAGGACTTGCGAGACGGGACCGCGTTCGCCCGCCAGGATTTCCACGGGTGCCAGCCGCGTCGCCAGTGTCCGCACGCAGGCCGGAATGTCGCGCACGAGCTGCCCCGCCAGAAAGGGGGCGACGAATTCGCGCAGCAGCGCGAGGCGGTGCAGGGCGCCGGCCGCCGGCATCCCGCACCAGATTTCTCCCCACCCGACGTGGCCGGTCTCGTCTTCGAGCGCGACCAGCAGGGCGCCTCGCTCCCGGCGAGCGCCGAAAGACGAGACGACGGCGGGCGTGGGGGCGAGGCAGGCGTAGGCGGAGATCTTCTTTACCCGGAACGCGAAGGGCGCTTGCCGGTCCGCCGGCAGGATGCGGCCCTCGTCCGCGCTAGACGTGTCCATACTTCTCCAGGGCGGCGGACAGCGACAGGCCGTTGGCGAGTTCCTGCCGGATGCGGGCCTCCTGTTCGGTCAGGCGCTCGGCCTCGACCAGCACCTTCTCGGCGTGGGCCGCGGGGATGACGATGGCGCCGTCGGCATCGGCCAGGATGAAGTCGCCGGGGGACACGGCGACCAGGTTGCCCGTGGCCCCAGCCAGGTAGACCTTCTCCTGCCAGCCTGTGACGCGCCAGCGGCCGATGGACTGGACCGGCGTGCGGTAGGTGGCGAAGATGGGGAATTGCATGGCGTTGAGCCAGTGCAGGTCCCGGATGCCGCCGTCGATCAGGGCGCCGACGCAGCCGCGTTCCTTCATGCCTATGGCGATGAGTTCGCCGAAATAGCAGATGCCGCGGCCGTCTCCGCTCCAGACGCTGACCTCGTCGTCCGAGATTTCCTGGCACGCCCGCATTTTCTGCGCGTCGCCCCCCTGGGGGCCGGGCACCATCTGGCCGCGGATGGTGAAGGCCCAGCCGGCCAGCTTGCCGGTGCCGCTCAGTTGGCGGAATTCCGGCGCCAGGCCCTGATCGAACAGGCCCAGTTCGTCGAGCACGTCCGCCACGTTGGCCGTGTCGACCTTGGCATAGCGCTCGCGCAGGGTGCGGCGTTGCTCTTTCGTCATGGTCATGAATCTGCTCCTTGGTCTAGATGCTGGGAATCAGGCCGCCGTCCACGCGCAGGACGCTGCCGGTGATGTAGCTGGCCCGCGCGCTGGCCAGGAAGGCGACCGCGTCCGCGTATTCGCCAGGGTCGCCATAGCGGCCGGCGGGGATGCTGGCGAGGCTGGCCGCCGACACCTGGTCCGTCGAGAGGCCCGAGGCGGCGGCCCGGGCCTGGTCGAGGGCGGCCACGCGAGAAGTGGCGATGCGTCCGGGGACGGTTACGTTGACCGTCACGCCGTCGCGAGCGACTTCGTTGGCCAGCGACTTGGACCAGCCGACCAGGCTCAGGCGCAGCGCGTTCGAGACGGCCAGATTGGCGATGGGAGCGACCACGCCCGACGACGTGGAGGTAATGACCCGGCCCCATCCGCGTTCGCGCATGCCCGGCACGATGCGCCGGGACAGCGACATCAGCGCCAGCACCATGGCGTCGAAATGGCGGCGCCAGTCGTCGTCGGGAACCTCCAGGGTCGAGGAGGGCTTCGGCCCTCCGGAGTTGTTGACCAGGATGTCGACGGGACCGAGGGCCGATTCCAGCCTCGCGAGCTTCTCGTCGTGCTGGTCGAGCCGGCCGAGATCCCATTGCAGCGCGACGGCTTCTCCACCTCGTTCGGCGATGCCGGATGCCACCGCCTGCGCCGCCTCCAGATTGAGATCGGCCACCGCCACGCGGCAGCCTTCGCGGCTCAAGGCCTGCGCGATGGCGCCTCCCAGGCCGCCTCCGCCACCCAGGACCAAAGCGACTTTGTCCGCGATTCCAAGATCCATGCTCAACGCTCCAATTGCAATGCCGGTGCGTGATCCACCGTCTTTTTCCACATGGCCGATTCGGCCATCCACAATTTCTGGAACTCCACGGGCGATGCCTCGCCGGGCAAAAAGCCGGCGGCGGCGATCTTCCGCACCAGTTCGGGGTTCTTCAGCGCCTTGGCCACCGCCGCGGCGATCCGGTCCAGCCTGTCCGCGGGCAGGTCCCTGGCGGCGAAGAGGCCGGCCCAGGTCGTCACCACGAATCCAGGAAGGCCGGACTCGGCCACCGTGGGGACGTTCGGCGCGAGTTCGAACCTGGCGGGTCCCGTCATGGCGATTCGGCGCGCCCTGCCCGTGGCAACCACCGACTCGGTGGATGGAATGGTTTCGAACAGCATGTCCGCGTCGCCGGAGGCTACCGCCAGTGCGGCGGCGGGGCTGCCGTTGAAGGAGACCGTATAGATGTCGACGCCGGCGGCTTGCTTGAAGCGTTCGGCCGACACATGGGAGGCGCTGCCGGGAGCGGCGTAGGCCGCCGTCAGCTTGCCGGGCGCCTTTCTGGCCGCGGCGATGACGTCGCTGACCGAACGCAGGCCCGAGGCGTTGCTGACGATCAGGCTGAAGTCGGTTCTATAGATCTGGCCCACCGCGACGAACGACGTCGGAAACGCGCCGGCCTGCCTGGGATAGACGTGCGGGCTGACCGACATGGTGCTTTGCGGGGCGATCAGGAAGGTGTAGCCGTCGGCCTGCGCCTTGAGTACTTCCCGCGCGGCCAGGATGCCGTTCACGCCGGGTTTGTTCTCGACCACCACGGGCTGCTTGAGGTCTTCCGCCAGGAAATGTCCCAGCAGGCGCGCGCCGATGTCCGGCGTCGAGCCGGGAGGCGTGGCGACGACCAGGCGGATGGGCCGGTCGGGATAGGTCTGCGCGGAGGCGGCGCAGGGAAGGGCGCTCAGCAAGAGCAGGCCCCATGCCGGGGGCAGAGATCGGGAGCCCATGAATTCTCCAGGCGGGTTCGTTGCACGGCGGTGACGTGGGGTTGACTGTAAGATGCCGGGGGTAATGCGTCCAATATCTTTGAGCTGCATGGTGATACACGATGGATATACCCTCGGCCTTGCCCGATCTGCGGGTGCTACGCCAGTTCGTGGCGGTGGCGGAGTCCGGAAGCTTCCGGCGTGCCGCCGACATGCTCCACATGTCGCAGCCGCCTCTGAGCGTGGCGATGCACAAGCTGGAGGCCCAGCTGGACGTGCGGTTGTTCGAGCGTTCTCCCGTCGGGATCAGCTTGACGGAGGCGGGAGCGGTCCTGCTCAAGGAGGCAACGTTGCTGCTGGCCCAGGCGCGGCGGTCCGTCGAGTTGACCCAGGCGACGGCCCGCGGCGAACTGGGCGAGGTACGGGTCGCCTTCATCACCTCGGCGATGGTGAGTTTCCTGCCCGAGGTGCTGGGCCGCTTTTCCGAGGAGTATCCGGACGTCCGGTTGCGCCTGGTCGAGGGGGTGTCGGTGGACGTGGCCGGCCTGGTATCGAGCGGCCGCGCCGACGTCGGCCTGCTGAGTCCGCCGGTGGAGCTGGCCGCGGGGGTGGACGGCGAAACCGTCCTGGTCGACCGGCTGTGCGCCGTGCTGCCCGATGACCATCCCCTCGCGTCGCGGCGTTCGATTCCGTTATCGGCGCTGGCGCGCGAGCGGTTCGTCTCCTATTCCGCCGACCGGGTCCCCGCTTTCCATCAACGGATCGTCGGGGCCTGCATCGAAGCGGGCTTCCAGCCCAACATCGTCCAGGAGGCGGCGCACATCTACACGATCATGGCGCTGGTCGCCGGACGCCTGGGCGTCGCGCTGATTCCGGGGTCGGCGGCGGCGAGCGGGCATCGCGGCGTGGTCCGGGTGCCGATCGCGGGGAACAGCCGGCTGCTGGAAACGCGTATCGACGTCGTCCATCCGCGTAGCGGAGCATCGGCCGCCGTGGCCAACTTCCTGTCGCACTGCCGGCGGTCGAGCGGAGTGTCTTTGCTATGATCAGCCGCGCAAGGCCGGTACCCACGAAAATCTAGACCGCGAATGGATAAGACAGTCATCAAAGCCTTCCAGGTGTTCGAGCGCCTGTGCCAGCACGACGGGCCGGTGAGCCTGTCCGAGCTGACCCGCGAGACCGGGCTTCAGAAAAGCAACGTCCACCGCCTGCTCAACACGCTGATGCACCTGGGCTATGTCTGCCAGGCACCGGATGCGAGCTACATGCCCACGCTCAAGACCTGGACTCTGGGTAACAGCGTGCGGGAACGCTACAACGTGGCATCGCTGGCCCGGCCGGCCCTGGTGGCCCTGCGCGACGAGTTGGGCGAGACCTCGTATCTGGCCGCCCTGGACCGGGACAGCATCGTGTATCTGGACGTGGTCGAGGGTACGCATCGCATCCGGGTGAATGCGAAGACGGGTGGGCAGGCGCCCATGCATGCGACGGCTTCGGGCAAGGTGTTGCTGGCGTTTTCGTCCGGATCCGTGCTGGATTCGCTGGCCGAGCCGTATCCCCGCTTCGGTCCCAACACGCCGACCACGCGGGCCGAGCTGGAGAAGATCATGGCGAAGGTCCGGCGCGACGGCTACGCGGTCAACAACGAAGAGTGGGCCGAGGGGGTGATGGGTATTTCCGTGCCGATTCGCGATGCCGGGGGCGAGTGCGTGGCGGCGATAGGGGTGACGGGCCTGGCCGTGCGGTTGGCCAAGGCGCCGCCCAAGCGGATCATCGCGTTGCTGCAGGAGCACGCGCGGGCGATATCGGCGACGCTGGGCTTTTCCGGCTGAACGGGAAAGCCTTTTCTTTCCGGGTCAGTTGGACGCGGCGAGCTTGCCATCCACGATGACCTTGTTCCAGTAGGCGGTTTCGGACGCCATGAATTTCGCGAAGGTGGGCGGATCGCTGAAGTCCACCGGCATGCCCGCGGCATTGAAGCGTTCGATCACGGCGGGTTCCGACAGTACCTTCTTCAAGACGCTGCTGTAGCGCTGGACGATGGCCGGCGGCATGCCGGCGGGCCCCGCCAGTCCCATCCAGCCCGACCAGTCGATCTCGCCGAAGCCTTGCTCGCCCAGTGTGGGAATGTCGGGAAGGTCTTTCGAGCGTTCTTTCGAGGTGACGGCCAGTACGCGCATCTGTTTGCTCTGGATGTAGGGCATGACCTTGCTGGGAAAGCCGACCACCATGTCTATCTGTCCGCCCAGCGCATCCTGCAGCGCGGGCGCGGCGCCTTTGTAGGGCACGTTGAGCAGTTCGAAATTGCCCAGGCGCTGGAGCTGGAGCATGACCAGGCTGCCCAGCGTACCCTGCGAGACGCCATAGCTGGCGCTTCGGGGCTTGGCCCTGGCGGCTTCGGCGACGTCGCGGAAGGTCTGGTAGGGCCGCTGCGCGTTGACGCCGATGGCCATGGGCGCGCGCGTGACCAGGCCGATGGGGGTGAAGTCTTCCAGCGGGCGATAGCCGGCATCCTTCATCAGACTGGGCACGATGGTGTGGGCGTCCATGATCAGGCTGATGGTGTAGCCGTCGGGCTCCGCCCGGCGGACGAAGTTGGCGCCCAGCGAGCCGCTGGCGCCGCCGCGGTTGTCGACGATGACGGGCTGGCCGAGTTCGTTCGCCATTTCGTTCGAGAAGGCGCGCGCCATCTGGTCGACCGGACCGCCCGCGGGGTAGGCGACGATGAGTTTGATGGGCTTGGCCGGTTTCCACGTGGCGTCCGCGGCCAGGGTGGTGGGCAGGCCGCCGGCGCAGGACAGTGCGAGCGCCGCGAGGCCAAGGACGGGCTTGCCGAGTCTTTGCTGTGTCATGAGATGTCTCCGGTTTTCTTATCGTTTGCGAACGGCGCGCGGCCTCAGGTGGGCCGCTGCGGCGCATAGGCCTGGAAGTTCAGGCTGCCGTCCAGGCGGGCCTGTTCCAGCAGGTCGACTTCCCACGACAGGTATTCGTCCATGGCTTGGCGGGTCTGGGTCGACCTTTCGAAGGGGCGCAGCCAGACGTCTTCGGGTTCCACCGACCAGTGTTGTTCGTCGCTGGTCAACGGCAGGCCGGCCGCGGACCAGGCCGCGATCCCGCCCGCCAGGTAGTGGACAGGCTTTCTGGTAAGGGCCTGTGCCTCGGCCAGGGCGAAACCCGAGACGCGGCCGTCCTCGCAGGTCAGCAGGTAGCCCGCGCTGCCGGCATGGGCATTCAGGGCCGTATCCAGGTGGCTGCGCGAGGCGAACACGGCGCCCGGCACGTGGCGCCGCTTGTAGTGGCGGCTCCAGGACAGGTCCAGCACCGTCACGTCCATGGCCTGCATGTAGGCCTGGGCCTCGGCGGCGTCCAATCCCGGGCTGGCCGGCGTCGGCAGCGGAGCCGGCCGCGTCGCGAGCAGGGCGGCCATGTCGCGGACCCGGTGCGGCGGTGCCACGTAGACGTCGCGCCATCCCATGCACCGCAGCCAGGCTCCCGTCATCAGCGCCCGCGTGTGCTCCGGATCGAGCAGGACAATGCGCGATTGCAGGGTGCCGACATAGAGATCGGTTGCCTGTACCAGTTGACCGCCGGGGGCGGACAGCGTGCCGGGCAGCGGATCCCGCGCGGCTTCATCGGGCGTGCGTACGTCCAGCGCATAGAGCGTGCGCGCCTCGCGCTCGTCCAGCCATTGGTGGAGCATGGGCAGGTCGGCCTCGCGTACGCCGGCGGCGTCGGCAAAGCGCTGCGCGGCCATGCGCGAGGCCTGCGCGGCTTGAGGCGAGGGCGCGGCCAGGCGGCGTTCCGCGCCGGTTTCCACCGCCAGCCCCGCCAGGCGCCATCCCATGGTGCCGTTGCGCAAGGCAACGACGCGTTGCGGCAGGCCGGCGTTGATGATGGATTGCGCCCCCAGGATGCTGCGGGTGCGGCCGGCGCAGTTGACTACCACCAGCGTGTCGTCGTTCACGATGGCTGCGGGAACGCGGAATGCCAGTTCCGCGCCCGGCGCGCTGGTGGATGTGGGGATGGTCTCGGCGGTGTAGTCGTCATAGGGACGCGAGTCGAATACCTTCACGTTGGCACGGGCGTCGAGCAGGCGCTGCAGTTCCTTCGCGTCTATCGAGGGCGTGCGATAGGCATGCTCGACGAATTCGCCGAAGGCCTTGCTGGGTACGTTGACGCCGCTGAAGACCGGCAGGCTGGCCCGGGCCCAGCCCTCGATCCCGCCTTCCAGGGCGGAGACGTCCGTATAGCCGAGGCTGGCCAGCCGCCCGCGCGCCCGTTGGTTCAGCGCCGCGTCGGCGCACAGCACGATGGGCGTCGATCGGCGGGGTATGCGCTGCGGCATCAGCACCTCCAGCCGGGACAGCGCGATGCAGCGCGCTTGCAGCAGGTGTCCGCGGGAGAAGGGAAGTTCTTCGCGAACGTCGACCAGGGCGAGTTCCCCGTCGCGCCGCAGGCGCGCCCGCAATTCGGCGGGGGTCACGATCCGTTCCTGTCCTGGCATGTTCATGTCGGTTGTTCCATGGTGCGGGGCGCCACGTCAGCTCGCCCGCTGCGGAGTCATGCGGGTGACCGTTCCCGTCTCGAGATCGAACATGTCGCGATGGAAGGCGTCCAGGTCGCGTCCGGTGACGCGCGCGAACACGGCCTGGTCGGGGTAGTCGATCGCGTGGATGGCGCCTTGCGGGAACAGCCGGGCCTGCCCGGGTTCCAGCCGGAAGGACTCGGTCGGCGTCAGGTCGGCGCGGCCGGACTGCCGGCCGTCGTCGACGCGCCGGTAGTTGGTGATATCCACCCACCGGGTGACCTGGCCATAGATCGCCCAGGATTCGCCATGGTCGTGGGGCGGGGACTTACGCGCCGCCTTGTTCAGGTGGACCAGGACCTCGAAACCGAGTTCGGGGTCGGTATGGACGCGGTACAGCTTGCGTTCGAGCTCCGGCGCGCAGTACTTGTCGACGAATGCCGGCGATTGCAGCAGCCGTTCGAAATCGGCGCAGACGCGCTCCTGGCCGGCGCGGCCGGGATCCTGGCGCAGCGTGGCACGGGTGTTCTCGCAGAATTGCTCGAGCGTGTACGGATGATTCGGCATGGGGTTCTCCTTACACGATCTGCGGCAGGCACCACACGCGTTCGGCGTGCTCGCGCGTGACGATGTCGAACACGATGCCGTTCGGGTCGCGGTACTTGCGCTCGGTGGCCGGGCCCTTGCCCACGCCGTTGATCTGGCCGTGGTACTGGGCGCCGGCGCCCAGTACCCGGTCCGCGGCGTTTTCGATCTCGTCGATCAGGAAGCCCATGTGATGAAGGCCCTCGCGTTCTTCCGCGTTGGGATTCTTGGTCGAGCTGATGATGGCCAGGCTGACCACGCCGTCGGACATCATGACGGCGACGTTGGACTGGCGCACGCGGAACATGCCGAATGCCTGTTCGTAGAAGCGTGCGGTTTCTTCGATGTCCTTCACCGAAAGGGAGATGTGGCGGAGCTTGCCAAGCAGGGGTTGAGTCATGGTGGGGTGGTCCTTGTCATGTGTACCGAGTGCGCCCGCCGGCCCGGCATCGCGTAAATTCCAAATATTGGACCGACTGTTCTAAAATATTAATTGTCTGCTTAGACCAGGGTCAAGCGCGAAAAACTCATGAAGAAGTGCCCGGGCGCGTCCGGGGCGGCGATACAAGGGGGCGTCCATCGGCGCGGGTTCACGGACAGGGACATCGTCATGCCCATGACCTAGGGAAAGTCCTAGCGTGTCGCTCGCGAAGCGGGATTCGACGCGGCGGAAGCGAGATGCTCCGGAGAATTTCCCAGAAATATCAATGGTTTGGTATCGATGACACGCCTCATGTCTGGCCGGAATTGGCTTGCTCCGGACGCTTTTTCACCTGCCGATCAAATAATTAAAATGAAATTAGACTTTTAAAAACGAAATAAGAATCTAGAATTCGGCCATCCGCTCGAATGGAGGCCCGGATTCGATGATTACCCAGCCTTTCGACGAACTGTCCCTGGGCCAGCGCCGCCGCTCCGGCGGCCGCACCATGACCGAGACGGACGTCGTCAATTTCTGCGGCCTGACCGGCAACTGGCTGGCCATCCATGCGGACGCGGAGTTTTCCAAGCGATCTCTTTACGGCCAGCGCGTCGTACAGGGCGGCCTGGTGTTCGTGGTCGTGAATGCGTTGCTCGGTTTCGATTCGAGCGTCGTCGAAGCCTTCTACGGCGTGGACAAGCTGCGTTTCCTCAAGCCTACGTTCATCGGCGACACCCTGCATGCCGAGAGCGAAATCATCAACCTGCGCGACAAAGGCGAGAGGCACGGCATCGCGACGACGAAGCTCGTCGCGGTCAACCAGCGCGACGAAACCGTGCTGAGTTGCGAGTTCAGCCTGCTCGTGCGGCGCCAGCGCCTGCCGGCCCAATGATCATTGCCATCTTTCCATCGAGAGAACGACATGGATTTCCTGAACGAAGAGCAGGTCTTGTGGCGCGACACCGTCGCGCGCGTGATGGAGCAGGAGATCGGCCGCGAGTATGTGCGCAAGTGCGACATCGACCGCGCCTATCCCTACGAAGCCTATGAAAAGGTGGCCAAGCTGGGCTGGCTGCGCCTGCTGATACCCGAGGAGCAGGGCGGCGATGGCGGCACGATCTTCGACTACGCGCTGATGTGCGAGGGCCTGGCGCGCTATGGCTTCGATTTCGCGACCGCCTTCATGGTCGCGACGTTCACGGGCATGAACATCGTCAAGTTCGGCACGCCGGAGCAGAAAGAGCGCTACCTGCCCGCGTTCATGCGGGGCGAGCTGCGTTTCTCGATCTCGATCTCCGAGCCCCAGGCGGGTTCCGACGCGGCGTCGACGCGCACGCGGGCCGAGCCGCGCGACCAGGGCTGGGTGATCCGGGGCCAGAAACTGTGGTGTTCCGGCGCGGCGGCAAGGAACGTGGTGATCGCGATGCTGGTGCGCACAGACAAGGAAGCGAAGAAGCACAAGGGCCTGTCGGTGCTGCTGGTGCCCAACGACACGAAGGGGCTGGATATCCGGCGCCTGCCGACGATGGCGCGCCGCGCCACCGGTACCACCGAGATATTCGTGGACGACGCATGGGTGCCCGATGCCAACATGTTGGGCGAGCCGGGGGACGGCTGGCGCATCATCACCGATCATCTGGAGCTCGAGCGGATAGCCGTGTCGGCCGCCTACGTCGGCAACGCGCAGCAGGCCGTCAGCGATGCCCTGCGTTATGCGCACGAGCGCATCCAGTTCGACCAGCCGATATACGACTTCCAGGTGATCCGCCACATGCTGGCCGACATGCAGACCGCGGTCGACGCGTCGCGCCTGATGGTGTATCGCGCCGCCGACATGGCCTCGCGGGGCTTGCCTTGCTCGCGGGAAGTCAGCATGGCCAAGCTGATGGCGTCCGAGACCCTGCAGACGGTGACGCGCCAGGGCATGCAGATCCTGGGCGGACACAGCATGCTGCCCGAGTCCGACATGGAGCGCTATTTCCGCGAGGGCATGCAATCGACCATAGGCGGGGGAACTTCCCAGATCCAGCGCAGCATCATCGCCAAGGCGATGCGCATGTGACTGCCGGGATGCGGTCCGGGCGGTCACCCGCCGGACGTGCACGGACGGACACCAAAGGAGACACGACATGAGAACGATCCAGAAATTGCAGGCGCTCGTGCTGGCGGGGCCGCTGGCCCTGGCCGCCTCGCCGCAGGCGCAGGCCCAGGCCGGGAACTTCCCCAGCAAGCCCATCACCATCGTCGTGCCGTTCGGCGCCGGCACGACGACGGACCTGGCTGCCCGCTTCCTCGGCAAGCACATCACCGAGATCACCAAGCAGCCGGTGATCGTCGACAACAAGCCCGGCGCCAGCGGATTCATCGCCTTGCAACACGTCCTGCGCCAGCCCGCGGACGGATACACCATCGTCGTCGGGACGAATACGACGCATGCCGCGAACCTCGCGCTCTTCAAGAAGCTTCCGTACGACCCCGTGGCGGATTTCGTGCCCATCACCGCGATGATCGTGGGTGGCGTGGTACTGACGGTCGCGCCCGGCGCGCCTTACCAGAACGTGCAGGAGCTGATCGCCGCGGCCCGGAAGAATCCCGGCAAGCTGACGTTCGGCTCCGGCAATTCCTCGTCCAGGGCCGGCGGCGAAGTGCTCAAGGAGCTTGCCGGCATCGACATCCTGCATGTGCCGTACAAGACGCTGCCGTTGGCCGTCACGGACGTGATGGGGGGGCAGATCGACATCGTGTTCGGCGACGCGCCGGCGGTGATGCCGCACGTGCGCGCGGGCAAGCTCAAGGCCCTGGGCGTGTCCACGCCCACGCGCATGCCCGGCTATGAGGACATTCCGACGATAGCCGAGCAGGGCGTTCCCGGCTACGAGGCCAGCGGCTGGCTGGCGGTGTTCGCGCCCAAGGGTACCCCGGACGACGTCGCCGACAAGCTCAACGCGCTCATCGTTCCCATCATGCGATCGCAGGAGGCCGCCCGGTACTTCGGCGACAACGCATGGAAGCCGATTGCGGGAACCCGCCAGGAGCTGGCGGAGTTCCAGAAAGTCGAAATCGCCCGATGGACGAAGCTCGTCAAGGCGGCGGGCATCGAGCAGCAGTGACGGGGAGGGGGACCGGCCGCCAGCTGCGGGGGTAGCAAGAGCGGCAGATCGACACGGCAACGGGCGCCTGGGGACGGCCCATGTACGGGCGGGTCTTCCGACCTACGTATAATCCGCCCATTCTGTTCTGTTGATCTTCGACGGCGAGCACGCATGATCATCCGGCCCCGCCCGCACTGGCTGCGCATGCTGTTCATCGTGCGCGGCTCGGTGCTGCCCGGCATCCTGCCGCAACTGGCAGCGGCGACGCTGTTCGCCGTCCTGGTCACCGTGCTGCACGGCCAGGTCTTCGAATGGAAGGTGCAGCTCAATTTCGTGCCGTTCTCGCTGATCGGGTTGACGCTGGCCATTTTTCTCGGCTTTCGCAACAGCACCAGCTACGCGCGTTATTGGGAGGCCCGCAGCCTGTGGGGCACGCTGCTGAACGAGACGCGCTCGCTGGTCCGGCAGGCCCTGACCCTGGCCGACGCGCCGGACAAGGCGCGCGAGTTCGCCATGTGCCTGGCGGCCTTTGTGCACGCCTTGCGTCATCAATTGCGGAACAGCGATGCCGGCGGCGATTTGCGGCGCCTGCTGGGCGACGAGGGCGCGGCCTTCATCGGCCAGGCTCGCTACAAGCCCGCCATGCTGTTGCTACAGGCCGGACGCTGGGTGGGTGAACGGCGCCGCGACGGCTCCCTGGACCCCGTGCTCGTGCCACCGATGGAAGCGTCGCTGCGCAAGCTGAGCGAGGCGCTGGGCGGCTGCGAGCGGATCGCGTCGACGCCCATCCCTTTCACCTACGCGGTGCTGATCCATCGCACCATCTATCTGTATTGCCTGCTGCTGCCGTTCGGCCTGATCGATGCCATCGGCGCCATGACGCCGGTGATCGTGGCCTTCATCGCCTATACGTTCTTCGCGTTGGAAGCCCTGGCGGCCGAGATCGAAGAGCCTTTCGGCCTGGAGCCGAACGACCTCGCCCTGGACGCGATGTCCGGCATGATCGAATCGACCCTGCGCGAGATGGCGGGCGAGAAGCTGCCGCCCGAAGCCGACCGGCCGGACGCCATCGTGCTGAGCTGATATCTTTCATTCCCACCCCCTGGACCCACCATGGAAAACTACCCCAAGGACATCTATACCGAGCCGGAACCGGATGTTCACACGCTGGCCAACCTCGGGCCGCTGACCGGCATGGCCGGCATCTGGACGGGCGCGCGCGGGCTGGACATCAACCCCAAGGCGGACGGCCCCGAGAAGCAGGCGTTCATCGAGCACATGGAGCTCCAGCCCATCGATGCGCAGACCAACGGTCCGCAATTGTTCTACGGGTTGCGCTATCACACCCGCATCGTCAAGCCGGATGACGTCGAAACTTTCCACGACCAGGTGGGCTATTGGCTGTGGGAGCCCGCGACGGGGGCGGTGATGCAGACGCTGTCGATCCCGCGAGGGCAGACGGCGATGGCGGTGGGCCAGGCCTCACCCGACGCGCGGCGCTTCACGCTCCATGCCGTGCGGGGTTCGCTGACGAACGGGATCGTGTCGAATCCGTTCCTGGAATACGCATTCAAGACCGAGAGCTACACCATCACGGTCACGATCAACGACGACGGCACCTGGTCCTACGAGCAGGACACGATACTGGTCATCCCCGGCCAGGCGGAGCCGTTCCACCATACCGACCGGAACACGCTGCGCAAGATCGGCGAGCCCACGCCGAATCCCACGGCGCAGGCGGCTGCCAAGCGAGGGCTGGCCGGGGGCGCGTGAGAGAAAGTCTCCTCGATCCTACTTCATTCATGTGTGTTAGCGCTTGCTACCTCTTGTAGCATCTAAATTCAAAGAGTTACGAGAAAGCGGGTACTTTTACGTGCGATGGCAGGGGTATTGCCAGAACACCGAAAACAAACCGCAACACATACCGGGGGGATCCTATGAAGGGATCGATGAGCACCGGCGTTCGCCGTCTATGGTGGACGCTGGCGGGTAGTATCGTGCTGACGCTGGCCGCCTGCGGCGGCGACGGCGCCAAGCCGGGCGGCGAGGAGCCGCCTCCGGCATCAAGCAGCAAGGCCGTGATCGAAGTTCAAGCCGATCGCAGCAATGTGTCGGTGGGCAAGCCGGTAGGCTTCAGTGTCGCCGCCGTGACGGACGGCACGAAGATCGACCAATACCGCTGGACGTTCAGCGATGGACAGCGAGCCACGGGGCAGCGCGTCTCGGCGTCCTTCGGCAAGGCGGGCCCGGTAACGGCCACCGTGCAGGCCATCTCGGGCGGTCAGTCCGTGGCCGAGGCCAGCGCCGCAGTCGTGGTGATGGATGCCGGCAACTCGCCGTATGCCGAATTCGGCATTCCCTCGAAGATCGGCAACATCGCCGGCAATGCGAAGCCCGGCCTGGTCGACGCCATGCGCCTGGGCCAGTACGTCGGGGGCCTGAACACGCTGGACGAGATCCAGGTCGCGCGTGCCGACATCAATCTGGACGGCAAGGTCGACGACGCCGATGTCGCGCTGGCCATGCAGGCGGCCGCCGCCGGCCAGGAACTGCCGTCGGCCCTGCTGAATCCCCAGGCCTATCCGGGAGCCGTGGTGGCGATGGTGTCGCCGGCGCTGTTGGATCCGGAAGCCCAGGTGGCCATCAAGGTGGACGGCGTCGCCTCGCCCCAGGTATTCCGCATGCTGCCGGGCTACGCGTCGTTCCTCGTTCCGGCCGGCCTGGCACGCAACGCGCAGGCGCAGGTCGTCGTGTCGGTCAACGGCGCGGCCAGCGAGACCCTGGCGCTGGACTTGCTGGCGCCGCTCCAGCCGGCGGTGCCTGCGGCCCAGGACGTTCGCGCTTTCTTCGATCGGATCGATCGCCTGATGCAGGCGCAGCACGATGCCATCGTGGCCGAGCCGAGCGGCCTGAGCGCGCAGGACGCCGAGCAGCTGCGCAAGGTCGCGGCCGCCGGTCGCAGCGCCTTCGGCAACGCCAGGCTGGAGCTCGAGCGCGTGCTGGCCGGGCCCAATGGCGACACGCTGGCCAAGGTGTTCCAGAAAGCGCTGCTGGCCAACGGCATGCGCGAGTTCCAGGCCCAGAGCCAGGAGGTGCTGGGCAAGGTGTCCGCGAACGCCGCGGCCGGCCCCATGGCGGCCGCCATCTCGCCGGACCAGATCTGCGACTTCGTGCTGCCCGAGCTTTGCCGGCTGAAGAAGACCGCCGACATGCTGGGCGAGGCCTCGTCGATCGCCAGCGCGGCTTGCAGCGCGGTCACCGCCACCATCTTCATCGCGGGCGCGGTGATCCCCGCCGACGGTCCCGCCATCGAGATCGGCGCCGTGGCGGCGTTCGTGAAGTTCTGCGTGCCGATCAGCGCGACGCTGTCGGTGGCGTCCACCTTGGGCGAGATCGTCAAGCCCATCGATCCCAAGCTGTACCTGACCGTGAGTCCGCTCAGCCTGAAGCCGGGCGAGTCGGCGCTGGTCAAGCCGGAAGTGGCTTTCATCGGACTGCAGCATCTGTGCGGCATGGGTGCCAGCCAGGGGGCGGGGTACCTGGTCAAGCAGATCATCGGCAAGCGCGTGGTCGCGGGCATCCTGCGCAGCAATACGGCGGCTCGCACGCTGGCGGATTTCTTCGCGAAATATGCGGAGGATCTCTACGTGAAGCTGCTGGATGGCCTGGCCGATGCCGCCGGCAATGCGCTGGACGCCGCCGGCGTAATGGGCGCAATCGAGAGTTTCGTGACCAACCGCTGCGCGGTGGTGCCGGCGGGCCGGGCCACGATGCCGGCGAATCGCGTCCTGATGCCGTTGAGCGCGGACAAGGGCAGCTACAGCTTCAACTCGGACGGGACGGCGAACTACAACTGCCCGAGCGCGTCGCCCACTTCGGTCAGCACGGCCACGCTGGAGGCGTCGTGGCCGATGTGCGACGGATTGGGCAAGGCGACCGAGATCGTCGGGTGCAGCACGTCGGACGTCCTGATCACCATGGGAGACAACGGTTCAGCGCTGGACGACATCTTCGAGGTCATCGTCGCCGGCCAGACGGTACTGACCAGCAGTGCGCCGGTGCGCAGCGTTTCCGCTTCGGTGCCGATCCCGGGGGGGCAGACCGAAGTGCTGATGCGCGGCCTGGCCGCGCCGGACGGAGTCGGCACCTATTTCATCACCTTCAGCAGCAATGCGAGGGTGGTGGGCGGGGATTCCCTGTCCGGCAGCGACCTGACCCCGGGCGTGACCAAGCGATTCATCATCGAGGTGCAATGACATGCGTATTCGTTCGTTCATCCTCCGGTCCCTGTTGGCCGGTCTGCCGCTGGCGGCAGCCATGAGTGGCACCGCGCATGCCCAGTTCGTCGGCGATGCCTTCTTCGTCGATCCTTCGGTGACGGCCGTGACCGGCGCCGAAGGCGCCATACAAGTGGCCGTGTTCTCCGGCACCCAGGCGGTAGGGGCGGCCCATGCCACGGTTACCTACGATCCGGCGGCGCTGGAGATCCTGGCCATCGATCCCGTCGCGGCCGGCCGCGTCACGCCGGCGGTTCAATGGCGCAAGGACGGCAACGTCCTGCACATCGTGATGGTCAACGGCACGTCGCTCACGCAGCCCATCGGAACCGTGCCGCTGGGCAACATCCGCTTCAAGGTGCTGGGCCCGGCGCGGGCCACGACCACGCTCACGGCCAAGGCGACCGAGATCCTGATGCCGGATGCGACGGCCATTCCACCGGGCCTCAAGAGCTACGACGGCGAAGTGACCTTCGTCGAAGCGGTGGCCTCGCCGATGCCCCGGTTGGCTGGGCTGGCCCAGAAGTCATCGAGTCCCGATCTGGTGGAGCGGGCGCGGCGGATGCGGCCGGCCGGCGGTACGGTGACGCTGCAGGTCCCGAATGGGTCGGGGCAGGCCCAGCCTGTGGAGGTCCGGATACCGGCCGCCACGGTGCCGCGAGAGTAGGACAGAAGGAAGGTCCGAGCCGGCATCCCGCCGGCTCATCCAGCCGCCAGGCTGTCCAGCAACTGGACGGCCAGGTACGCCAGCAGTGCCAGCACGAGGACGGCCTGGAACACAGCCACGAACCAGAACAGCAGGGGCGTTTCCCGGCGCCGGATGGTGCGCGGCGGAATGACGAGTTCCCCCTCGCGCAGCCCTTGCAGGTACAGAGGAAGAAACGCCAGCGGCAGGCATAGCAGGAGGGCCTGCATGAGACTGTCGGGCAGCGCGATCCAGCCTTGCTGCCTGGCCCAGGCGGCAAGCACGATGAGGACGAGCACCCCGCCGAAGATGGCCTGGCGCATGGAACGGCTCCTGGGAAGACCGGAGGATGAGGGAGTCTACCAGTCCCTGGCGGTTGCGCGCTTCGGTTCCCGGCACGGTGATGGTACGCTTGCCCGCGGCCGGAGTCCGACCGTGCGGGGGAGCATGGAAGATCGATGCACGGACTTGCCGGCCATATGCCAACAAGAACTGCGGAGACTTCCCGTGAACGTTTTTCCTCGCATCATCCCGCTAGCCTGTGGCCTGGCCATGGCCGGAGCCAGCCTGGCGGCGGATCCCGACCCATTGGGCATGCTCGAAAGCGCCAATACGCAGACCGCGCAGGTCCAGGCGGCGTTGGACTTCTGCAAGCGGGATGCGGGCCCGGTCGTCCGGGCACTGGACGGATTGATAGGGGCGGCCGGCCTGTCCTTGTCGCAGCGTGACAAACTGCGGCGCGCTTACGAACAGGCGATGCGCGACGAATCGGCCCGCATCGCCGGCATCGCGAACCAGAAAGGTTTTTCCCAGGGGGCCTGCCCGGCGGCGACGCTCGATACGCTGGACAAGCAGGCGCCGGTCATCGTCAAGTCGCTGGACGACATGCGCCGTGGCTGGCGGCCCGCCCCGGTCCAGGCCCCGGCCCCGGCGCAGAGCGCGCCTCCTCCCGCGCAGGCCGCCGACATCGCCCCCGGCAAGTACACCTGCTACACCTTCGATGCCGGTCAGCTGAACTACGCGTATACCGACGTCGTGGTGCAGAAGAGCGGCCAGTACGCGGTGGGTGCCAAGGGCGGCAGTTATCAGTTGAAGGACGGACGCGTCAGCTTCACCGGGCCGCTGTCCAACGCGAGCGGACGCTATGCGGTGAAGCAGACCGGCGTGCCGCAACTGGACCTGGTGTTCAACGGCGACAACCGGGCGTCGATGACCTGTCCGCGCGGGCGCTGAGCGCCGATCCGTGGCCGGTCAGCGTCTCCCCTCGGGTTGGCCGGCCGAGCTTGCCGCAGCCGGAGCCGCCGCGGCCGGTACATCGTTGCGCGCGAGCTCGGACGCCCCGGTTCGTGCCGGGGCGCCGGCAATCAGAACGGCTGCGCCGTGGCCGACGCTTCGATTTCCGCGCCCTGGCTGCTCGAGCAGAACGACGGGTTGTACTGATAGACCCAGTTCGTCTTCGGAATGGCGGTGGGCGCCGTCCAGGAACTCATCTGGGTCATGGTGTTGAAGATGAGCTCGGAGCGCTGGGTGACCTTGTTGGTGAAGTCGCCGCCGCTGGCCTCGACCGTGAACGAGGCTTCGGCCACGACGGGCGTGGTGTCGCTCTCGTTCAGGTACCAGAGCGAGACGGTGAAATCGGCCCCTTGCTGGCCGAGGTCGCTGTCCGGGCCGTCGTAGGTCTTTTCCCAGATCGACAGGCCGCCCACGACGACGAGCGGGTCGTCCCGCACGATGTCCAGGCCGGTCGCGACGGGGTAGAGGTCGGTGACGTCCTTCATCTTGTTCAGGTTCTTGCCGCTCGAGAAGTTCTGCTTGGTCGAGCGGGAATAGGCCGTGGCCGAGGCGGTCTTGTCCATCTCGAACTTGGAGTCGGCGCCGGATTCGCTGCCGGTGATGGTGACGCCCGCGGCCGCGGACTGGGAGGTCGAGCGGAACTTCAGCGTGGATTCGCGCTTGTCGCTGACGCGTTCGCGGAAGGAATAGGACTGCGCACGCAGCTGGCAGCTGCCCGGCGAGTCGTAGAAGCGCACGGTGCGCTCCTTGTCCTTGGCGAAGCTGCCGTCGATGCTGCGGTCGAAGCCGGCGGAGGCCAGCGCGGCCTTCAGGTCGGCCAGGTACGCGTTGGATGCGTTCTTGGGGTGGTCCGCGAACAATGCGGGCTTGAGCAACACCTTGTATTCCCGCGATGTCGGGACGTCGGCCTGCGCCGCTCCGACCACCGCCCACGCCGCGCCCAGCGCCGCGATCTTCAGCCATGCCATGGTTTTCTCCTTTGTATGGACCTCACGCCCGCGGGAATGATCGTCGGCGCGTGTGTCAGGCATGTGTCGGCCGCCTGGGCCGATGACGCGGCGGGCCGGGTCAGTCGATGGCCCGTGCCCACGGTTCGCCGACGAAGTGCGCCGTCAGGTACTCCATCAGCGCCTGCACGCGTGCCGGCCTGCCGCGTCCGGGCGGCGTGACCAGGTGCAGCGCGATGGGGTCCACCTGCCAGTCGTCCATGGCCGTTTCCAGCGCGCCTGACTGCAGGTCCTGCCAGGCCAGGAATTCCGGCTGCAGGGCCAGGCCGGCGCCCGCGCGCAAGGCGGGCGCCAGCGCCTCGGCATTGTTCACCCGCAGCGGCGTGGGCATGGCCTGGGTGAATTCGCCGTGGCGGGCATGGCGGAAGCGCCAGCTCGATCCGCCGCGCGCGTAGGCGTACTGCAGGGCGCGGTGCCCGGCGAGTTCGCGCGGGTGCCGGGGCCGGCCGTGCTGCTCGAAGTAGGCGGGGGAGCCGACCAGCAGGATGCGCACGGTGCACAGCCGGCGCACCAGCAGGCTGGAGTCGGCCAGTGTGGAGATGCGCAGCGCCAGGTCGAAGCGCTTCTCGATCAGGTCGACCTGTTCGTCGCTGAAGTGCACGTCCAGGGTGACCTCGGGATAGCGCGCCATGAACGCCGGCAGCACCGGCGCCACGTGCGAGATGCCGAAGGACATGGGGGCCGTCATCCGTATCGGTCCGCGCGGGCTGCTGGACTGCTCGGTCACTTCGGATTCGACGGCCTCGCCTTCTTCCAGAATGCGCGAGGCGCGTTCCAGGGCGGCCAGTCCGCTTTCCGTCAGCGAGATGCGACGCGAGGTGCGATGGAACAGCACGGTCTTCATCCGCCCTTCCAGGCGCGAGACGGCCTTGGAGACGGTGGCCTGCGACAGCGACAGTTCGGCCGCGGCCCGGGCGAACGAACCGGTTTCGGCCACCTTGGCGAAGATGGCCCAGGCTTCCAGGTCGGGGAGTCGGCTCATGGATGCGTTTCCGGCGTGTGGATATGTTGACCTAAAAAATGGAAAGTATGGTTTTCAATTAATTCTATTTCAATCATGTCGGCAAGTTTCTATAGTTCTCTTCATCGAAGCAACGAAAGCGGAGAACATCATGATCGAACGTCGTCCCTACGAGAGCCTGGGTGGTGCCAACCACGGATGGCTCGATGCCAAGCACCACTTCTCGTTCGCCGGCTATGCCGACCCGGCCCGCATGAACTGGGGCGCGCTGCGCGTCTGGAACGATGACACCATCGCCCCGGGCACCGGCTTCCCGCCGCATCCGCATGCCGACATGGAAATCATCACCTATGTCCGGGAAGGCGCCATCACCCACCAGGACAGTCTGGGCAGCCGCGGCCGTACCGAGGCGGGCGACGTCCAGGTTATGAGCGCGGGCTCGGGCATCCGGCACTCGGAATACAACCTGGAGCCCGGCGTGACCCGCATCTTCCAGATCTGGATCTTTCCGGACAGCCGTGGCGGCCAGCCGTCTTGGGGTGCCAAGCCGTTTCCCAAGGGCGACCGTTCGGGTCAGTTCGTCGCCCTGGCCAGCGGTATGCAGGGGGACGAGGATGCCCTGCCCATTCGTGCCGATGCGCGGGTTTCCGGCGCCACGCTGAAGGCGGGCGAGACCGCGGAGTACCGCCTGGGAGCCGGCCGTTACGGCTACCTGGTGCCGGCCACGGGCCGCGTGGACGTCAACGGCGTGGAGTTGCGGGCGCGGGACGGCGCCGCGATCCGGGACGAGGACGTGATACGCCTGACCGCCATCGAAGATACCGAACTCGTCCTGGTGGACGTGGCCGGCTGACACATTTCCTGATCGTTTCCCCAACGGAGAACCGCCATGTCTCATTATCTAGACGTCCTGACCCCGCAGAACAGCCAGATCATCTTCATCGACCAGCAGCCGCAGATGGCCTTCGGCGTGCAGTCGATCGACCGCCAGGTCCTGAAGAACAACGTCGTGGCGCTGGCCAAGGCGGCCAGGGTTTTCGATATCCCGACCACCATCACCACGGTGGAAACCGACAGCTTCTCGGGCAACACCTATCCCGAGCTGCTGGCGGTGTTTCCGCAGAACAAGATTCTCGAACGCACCTCGATGAACTCCTGGGACGATCAGAACGTGCGCGACGCGCTGGCCGCCAGCGGGCGCAAGAAGATCGTCGTGTCGGGGCTCTGGACGGAGGTCTGCAACACCACCTTCGCGCTGTGCGCGATGAAGGAGGGCGGCTATGAGATCTACATGGTGGCCGATGCCTCGGGCGGTACGTCGCTGGATGCGCACAAGTACGCGATGGACCGCATGGTGCAGGCGGGTGCGGTGCCGGTGACCTGGCAGCAGGTCATGCTGGAATGGCAGCGCGACTGGGCCCGCAAGGAGACCTATGACGCCGTGACCGGCATCGTGAAGGAACATTCGGGCGCCTACGGCATGGGCATCGACTATGCCATCACCCACGTGCACAATGGCGCGGAGCGCGTCCAGCACGGCGAGCGGATCGGTCCCAACCCGGCCAGGTAAACCTCCGCGCGTGTGCCGGCTCCCGGCCGCGCGCGGCGGTCACCCAGGTCCACCACCGAGGAGCAATCATGAGCGCCACCACCGCCGATGTCATCCTGCGGCATGGCCGCATCACCACGCTGGACCGGGCCAATCCGTCGGCCACCGCCGTCGCGGTCAAGGACGGGCGCTTCCTGGCCGTGGGCGACGATCGGGAAGTCATGGCCCTGGCCGGGCCGGCGACCCGCATCATCGACCTGGGCGGCCGGAGCGTGCTGCCCGGGTTGATCGACAACCATACCCACGTGATACGCGGCGGACTGAACTTCAACATGGAACTGCGCTGGGACGGCGTGCGTTCGTTGGCCGACGCGATGGACATGCTGCGCCGGCAGGTCGCGATCACGCCGCCCCCGCAGTGGGTGCGCGTGGTGGGCGGCTTCACCGAGCACCAGTTCGCCGAGAAGCGCCTGCCGACCATCGCCGAGATCAACGCGGCGGCGCCCGACACACCGGTGTTCCTGCTGCACCTGTATGACCGCGCGCTGCTGAACGCCGCGGCGCTGCGCGCGGTGGGCTATACCAAGGATACGCCCGAGCCCCCGGGGGGAGAAATCACCCGCGACGCCCAGGGCAATCCGACGGGGCTGCTGCTGGCCAAGCCGAACGCGCAGATCCTGTATGCCACGCTGGCCAAGGGCCCGACGCTGCCGTTCGACTACCAGGTGAATTCCACGCGGCATTTCATGCGCGAGCTGAACCGCCTGGGGGTGACGGGCGTGATCGACGCCGGCGGTGGTTTCCAGAACTACCCCGACGACTACGCGGTGGTCCGGAAGCTGGCCGACGACGGCGAGTTGACGGTGCGCCTGGCCTACAACCTGTTCACGCAGAAGCCGAAGCACGAAAAGGAGGATTTCCTGAACTGGACCTCCAGCGTGCAGTACAAGCAGGGCGACGACTATTTCCGCCACAACGGCGCGGGCGAGATGCTGGTGTTCTCGGCCGCCGACTTCGAGGATTTCCGCCAGCCTCGTCCCGAGATGCCGCCGCAGATGGAAGGCGACCTGGAGGAGGTGGTGCGCATCCTGGCGCAGAACCGCTGGCCCTGGCGCCTGCATGCGACCTACGACGAGACCATCTCGCGCGCGCTGGATGTGTTCGAGAAGGTCGACCGCGAGATCCCGCTGAAGGGATTGAACTGGTTCTTCGACCACGCCGAGACCATCTCGGACCGGTCCATCGACCGCATCGCCGCGCTGGGCGGCGGGATCGCCGTGCAGCATCGCATGGCCTACCAGGGCGAGTATTTCGTCGAACGCTACGGCGCCGCGGCGGCCGAGGCCACGCCGCCCATCGCCCGCATGCTGGAAAAGGGGGTGAAGGTGTCGGCGGGCACCGACGCCACGCGCGTGGCGTCCTACAACCCCTGGGTGTCGCTGGCCTGGATGATCACCGGCAAGACGGTGGGTGGGCTGTCGCTGTATCCCCGGCGCAATTGCCTGGATCGCGAGACGGCGCTGCGCATGTGGACCGAGAAGGTGGCCTGGTTCTCGAACGAGGAAGGGCGGCGGGGCCGCATCGCCCCAGGGCAGTTGGCAGACCTGATCGTGCCCGACAAGGATTTCTTCGCCTGCGCCGAAGACGAGATTTCCTTCCTGACCTCGGAGCTGACCATGGTGGGCGGCCGTGTCGTGTACGGCGCGGGCGGATTCGCCGGCCTGGACGACAATCCCCTGCCGCCGCCGATGCCGGACTGGTCTCCCACTCGCCTGTTCGGCGGCTATGCCGCCTGGGCCGAGCCCGAGGGCGCCGGCCGCCATTCGCTGGGCTACCGCCGGGTGGCCGCGTGCGGCTGCGCGCAAGCCTGCGGCCTGCATGGGCACGAGCATGCCAGGGCCTGGGCATCGAAGCTGCCCGTGTCCGATGCCCGGGGCTTCTTCGGAGCGCTGGGCTGTTCCTGCTGGGCGGTCTGAGGAGGACGCGACGTGAGCGAAGCGGTCAAGAGCACTTCCCGGGGCGGCTTCGGGCCCCTGAAGCAGAAGCTGTTCGCCGTGTTGTGGGGCGCGACGATCATCGGCAACACCGGCAGCTTCATTCGTGACGTGGCCAGTGCCTGGCTGATGACGGACCTGTCGACCTCGCCCACGGCGGTCGCCATGGTGCAGGCCGCCGCCACGCTGCCCATCTTCCTTCTGGCGATCCCGGCCGGCGTGCTGTCCGACATCCTGGACCGGCGTAAATTCCTGATCGCGATCCAGGTTCTGCTGGCCTGCGTCAGTGTCGGCCTGATGCTGCTGACGGCCTGGGGCATGCAGACGATCGGCTCGCTGGTCGCGCTGACCTTCCTCGGCGGCATCGGCGCGGCGCTGATGGGGCCCACGTGGCAGGCCATCGTGCCCGAGCTGGTGGACAAGAAGGACATCAAGAACGGCGTGGCGCTGAACTCGCTCGGCATCAACATCGCGCGCGCCATCGGTCCCGCGCTGGGCGGCCTGATCCTGGCGAGCCTGGGCGGCGCGGTGACCTATGGCGTGGACGTCATCAGCTATGCCTTCGTGATCGCCGCGCTGCTGTGGTGGCGCCGGCCACCCACGCCGCGCGACGAACTGTCGGAGCAGTTCCTGGGCGCGTTCCGGGCGGGATTGCGCTATGCGCGGGCCAGCCGCGAACTGCACGTCGTGCTGGTGCGCGCGTTCTGCTTCTTCGCATTGGCCAGTTCGGTATGGGCCTTGCTGCCGCTGGTGGCGCGCGGGCTGCTGGGCGGCGGGGCGGGGTTCTACGGCATCCTGCTGGGGGCCGTGGGCCTGGGCGCGATAGGCGGCGCCGTGGTCATGCCCATGCTGCGCGACAGGCTGGACGCCGATGGCCTGCTGCTGGCCGCGGCGCTGGTGACGGCGGCCGTCATGGCGGGCCTGTCCTTCGCGCCGCCGCAGTGGCTGGCGGTGGTCGGACTGCTGGTGCTGGGGGCGGCGTGGATCACCGCGCTGACCACGTTGAACGGCACGGCGCAGGCCATCCTGCCGAACTGGGTGCGCGGCCGTTCGCTGGCCGTCTACCTGACCGTGTTCAACGGCGCGATGACCGCGGGCAGCCTGGCCTGGGGCGCCGTGGCGGAATGGGTGGGCGTGCCCGCCGCCCTGCTGGCGGGCGCCGCGGGACTGGTGATCGTGGGCGTGGTGTCGCATCTGCTCAAGCTGCCCAAGGGCGAGGCCGACCTCGTGCCCTCGAACCATTGGCCCGAGCCCTTGACGGCCGCGCCGGTGGAGAACGACAGGGGGCCGGTGCTGATCCTGGTCGAATACCGGATCGATCCCGCGGACCGGGCGGCTTTCCTGCGCGCGCTGGAACGGCTGTCGGCCGAACGGCGGCGCGATGGCGCCTATGCCTGGGGCGTGACCGAGGATGCGGCCCGGCCGGGGCTCATGCTGGAATGGTTCCAGGTGGAGTCATGGGCCGAGCATCTGCGCCAGCACAAGCGGGTCTCGAAGGCCGATGCCGATGTCCAGGAGGAAGCCCTGCGCTTTCACCGGGGACCGGAGCGGCCCTCGGTGCGCCACCTGCTGGCGGTTCACAGCCGTACGGCCTCCTGATGGGATGTGCCGAGGAGTCCGGTTCCTGGCGATGAGGAAGCCCCGCGGGCGCGGCCGTGGCGGCCGCGCCCCGTGCCGCTCAACGCGCCGGCTGCAGCGTGACGCTCTCCGCCTTCAGGCTCTCGACCTTTTGCCGGCTGAATGCCATGGGGAAGAGCTCCCCCTTGACCCACAGCGGCAGCAGGTTCTTGTAGTAGGGGCTGGAGGGATCCGACGACTGGCCCGGCACGTTCATGGCCAGCGAGTTGTCCCAGTTGCCCACGTCTATGGCTTGCCGGTAGGACGCGCCGTGGATCTTGCGGAAGTCGGCGCCATAGGCGCCCAGGTAGACGGTCTCGATGTTGCCGCTCATCGGATACCGCTCGGTCGCCAGCGCGGCGCGCTGGTCGGCCGGCAGCAGCGCCGCCAGCTGGTGGTCGAACTTGATGTGGAACAGGTCGCCCCACTTCCACCCGGCGGGATCGTTGCCCAGGATCTCCTTCAGATTGGCCAGTCCTTCCTTGAGCGCATCGAGCAGCAGCGTGTCGCGGCCCTTTACCGGTTCGGCGCCGAAGGCCGCGTCCGGTGCCCGTAGCTTGTTCATCACCAGCCGCTTGTCCAGGTCGCCGAACGTGGCCCGGCTGGCGGCCGGCACGTACAGGTCCGAGACCTTGGCGACGATGACGTACTGCCAGAACTCATAGATGGTGGCGGCCACCGAATCGGCCGACATGCGATGGTTCCAGGCCTTGAGCCGCTGCAGCGCGTCGGCCACCTCGGCCTCGGGCGAGGACAACGATGCGGCCAGGCCCATCAGGTCGCGCGCGGGGATGGACAGGTCGTCGTATTGCAGCTTGACGGTGTCCTGCACGGTCAGGCCGCGCGCGCCGCCCAGGACTTCGCCGATACGCTGGACCCGGTTGGGATCGGACCATTCGCGTGCCGACATGTCCTTGCGCGCATAGTCGTCCGGCACGTTGTACTCGTTGGCCGTGGCGTAGAACCCCTTGGCCGGGTTCAGCACGCGCGGCAGCGAGGCGCCCGGCAGGATGCCGTCCCATTCGTAGCTGCCGTCGCCCGGGACGGGCAGGAGTCCCGACCATCCGGCCTTGGGCCGGATGGGGGCGAGCGCGCCGCCGAACCAGCCGATGTTGCCGTCCACGTCGGCATACACCATGTTCTCGCCGGGGGTGTAGTGGCGGGCCATGCCGGCGGTGAACTCGTCCCAGTTGCGCGCCTGGTTCAGGCGCAGGCTGGCCAGGTAGGCGGCGGTGCCGGGAAACTCCAGGTAGGCCGCGCGCATGGCGTAGGCCTTGCCCCGGGCGGCGTCCTCGTGCAGCACGGGGCCGTGGCGAGTGAACTTGATCGTCGCCTTCACGTCGGCCTGGCCCCGCACCTTGATCGTCTCCTCGACCAGGCGCATTTTTTCCCACTTGCCTTGATAGCGGTATTCGTCGCGGTTGGCGGGGTTGGTCTCGTAGACGTACAGGTCTTCCTCGTCGCCGAAGGAAAAGATGGTCAGGCCGAAGGCGATGCGTTCGTTATGGCCGATGGACACGCCGGGCAGCGCCGGCTCGCCCGCGCCGATGACGTTCCAGCCCGGCGAGTTCAGGTGCACCATGTAGCGCAGCGAGGGCATGGACAGGGCCCGGTGCGGATCGTTGGACAGGATGGGCTTGCCCGACGCGGTGCGCGCGCCCGAGATCGTCCAGTTGTTGCTTTCGTAGCGGGTGATGCGGCGCGCGTTGGCCCGGGCCATGCCTTCGGCCGCGCTGCTGGCGGCGGGCGCCTCCCCGGGACCCGACAAGGCCTTGGCCAGCGTGTCGCGGGCCTGTCCGCCCAACGGCCTGTCGGCCATGCTGCTGGGATTCGGCGTGGCCAATTTCGTCGGCACGTCGCTGTCGGGCCTGCTGCTGCAGCGCAGCCTGCGCATGACGCTGCTGCTGATGCCGCTGGCGATGGGCGGCATCGGCCTGGTTCTGGCCGCCACGGGGACGCTGCCCTGGATCGCGGCCGTGCTGGTCGCGCTGTGGGGCATGGCCTTCGGCGCGGTACCGGTGGCCTGGTCCACCTGGTTGACGCGGGTCGTGCCCGACGAGGCCGAGAGCGGCGGCGGGCTGATCGTGGCGGCCGTGCAACTGGCCATCACCGTAGGCGCGGCCGCAGGCGGCGTGGTGTTCGACGCGGGAGGCGCGCACGGCGTCTTTGCGGCCAGCGCGATGCTGCTGCTGGGGGCGGCGCTGGTGGTGTTCAGGGGGTTCTGGCGGCGGCCGGTACTGGCCGCCGCGCCCCTGGCCCGATAAGGCTCCAGGCCCGCGGCCGGTACGCTAGCCCAGGCCGGCGTTGGCGCCCAGCACCGCGAGGGCGGTCATGTTGATGATGCGGCGGACCGTCGCACTGGACGTCAGGATGTGCACCGGCGCGTTCACGCCCAGCAGGAAGGGCCCCACGGCCACGTTGCCGCCGGCCGCGGTCTTGAGCAGGTTGTAGGCGATGTTGCCCGCGTCCACGTTGGGGCAGACCAGCAGGTTGGCCTCGCCTTTCAGCGTGGAGGACGGCAGGATGCGTAGCCGCAGGGCCTCGTCCAGCGCGCAGTCGCCGTGCATTTCGCCATCGACCTCCAGGTCGGGGGCCTGTTCGCGCAGCAGTTCCAGCGCGCGGCGCATCTTGCCGCCCGAGGCCGAGCTGCCCGAGCCGAAGTTCGAGCGCGACAGCAGCGCGGTCTTGGGGACCAGGTCCAGCCGGCGCATCGCCTCGGCCGCCGCCTGCGTGTATTCGGCGATCTGTTCGGCGCTGGGGTCGTCGTTGACGTGCGTGTCCACCAGCGCGATGGTCCGTTCGTTCAGCAGCAGGATGTTCATCGCGGCATAGACACCGTGTCCGGGCCGCCGGCCGATGACCTCGTCCACGAAGCGCAGGTGGTCGTGGTAGGCGCCGACGGTACCGCATATCATGCCGTCGGCATCACCCAGGTGGACCATCATGGCGCCTATGAGCGTCATGCGGCGACGCATCTCCACGCGGGCCATTTCCTTGGTGATGCCGCGGCGGCACATCTTTTCCCAATACGTCGTCCAGTACTGGTGGAAGCGTTCGTCGAACTCGGGGTTGGTCACCTCGACGTCCTGCCCCAGCCGCAGGCGCAGCCCGAATTTCTCGATCCGCGCGAGCAGCACCGCGGGCCGGCCGACGAGGATGGGCCTGGCCAGGCCCTCGTCCACGATTACTTGCACGGCCCGCAGCACGCGTTCGTCCTCGCCCTCGGTGAACACGATGCGTGCCTTGCCGCCGTCGCGCACGAAGCGCTTGGCGTTGGCGAACAGCGGCTTCATGAAGGCGCCGGAGCGGTAGACGAACTGCTGCAGCTGCTCGGCGTACGCGTCCATGTCGGCGATCGGCCGCGTGGCCACGCCGGAGTCCATGGCGGCGCGCGCCACGGCGGGCGCGATGCGAACGATCAGGCGCGGGTCGAAGGGCTTGGGGATCAGGTAGTCGGGGCCGAAGCGCAGGTCGTAGGTGCCGTACGCGGCAGCCACCACCTCGTTCTGTTCTTCCTCGGCCAGGGCGGCGATGGCGTGGACCGCGGCCTTCTCCATCTCGCGCGTGATCGTGGACGCGCCCACGTCCAGCGCGCCCCGGAAGATGTAGGGGAAGCACAGGACGTTGTTGACCTGGTTGGGGAAGTCCGAGCGTCCCGTGGCCATGACCACGTCGTCGCGCACGGCGTGGGCCGCATCGGGCAGGATTTCGGGCGTGGGGTTGGCCAGCGCCAGGATCAACGGCCGGGGGGCCATGGACGCCACCATGCCGGGCTTGAGCACGCCGCCAGCCGACAGTCCGAGGAACACGTCCGCGCCGGCGATGACCTCGGCCAGCGTGCGGGCGTCCGTCCGCTGCGCGAAGGCCGCCTTCTGTTCGTCCATCAGCACCGTGCGCCCTTCGTACACCACGCCTTCGATGTCGGTGACCCAGATGTTCTTGCGCGGCAGGCCCAGGTCCAGCATCAGTTCCAGGCAGGCCAGCGCCGCGGCGCCCGCTCCGGAGGTCACGACCTTGACCTGGGCGATGTCCTTGCCGACCACCTTCAGGCCGTTGATGAACGCGGCGCTGACCGTGATGGCGGTGCCGTGCTGGTCGTCGTGGAAGACCGGGATCGTCATGCGCTCGCGCAGCTTGCGCTCGACGGCGAAGCATTCGGGCGCCTTGATGTCCTCGAGGTTGATGCCGCCGAAGGTCGGACCCAGCGAGGCGATGATGTCCACGAGCTTGTCCGGGTCGGTCTCGTCGATCTCGATGTCGAACACGTCGATGCCGGCGAATTTCTTGAACAGCACGGCCTTGCCTTCCATGACCGGCTTGGAGGCCAGCGGGCCGATGTTGCCCAGGCCCAGCACGGCGGTGCCGTTGGAGATCACGCCCACCAGGTTGCCGCGTGCGGTGTAGCGGAAGGCGTTGGCCGGGTCGGCGACGATTTCCTCGCAGGCGGCGGCGACGCCCGGGGTATAGGCCAGGGCGAGATCGCGCTGCGTGACCAGCGGCTTGGTCGGGTAGACCGACACTTTTCCGGGAACGGGGAACTCGTGGTAGTCGAGGGCGGCCTGGCGAATCGTGGTGCTCATCTTCCTGTCCTTCCGTGCCAGCGGGCACAGGGTTGCGTCAAGATCCAGGCATTCTAGGCGGCGGTTATCATTGAAATATTCTGATTGACGATTTATCCATAATATTTAGCTGATATCTTGGCTACCGCAGATATGCCGGATTCCGCATTTCCCTCCGATGACGTCGTCCGCCGGCTGGTTTCGCGGCTGAAGATGCGCCACCTGCAACTGATCGTGCAGGTCCACCGGCTCGGCTCCCTGACGCGGGTGGCCGAACTGATGGCGACCAGCCAGCCGGCGGTGACCAACGCCTTGTCGGAACTGGAGTCCATGTTCGGCGTGCCGCTGTTCGTCCGCACGGCGCGGGGCATGGCGCCCACCGACATCGGGCGGGTCGTGGCGGGGCGGGCGCGGGCCATCTTGCAGGACCTGGGGCATCTGGTGCGCGACATGGAAGCGTCCGGCGCGGGCCTGGCCGCCCGCCTGCACGTGGGGGTGACGCCCTTCGTCTCCGGGCGGCTGGTGGCCGAAGCCGTATCCGCCGTCCAGGCGGGGCCGAGGCGGCTGGCCGTGCGTATCCACGACGGCACGAGCGAAAGCCTGCTGCGGGAACTGCGCGATCATGCGCTGGACGTGGTCATCGCGCGGGCGAGCCCCACGCTGGACCTGCAAGGCCTGGTGTTCGAGCCGTTGTACCGCCAGCAGGCCCGACTGATCAGCAACCGGCGCCTGGCGGCGCAACTGGGCCGGGCGCCGCTATCATGGCCGCGGCTGGCCGAACTCGACTGGGTCCTGGGAGAGCCCCGCACCGCGCTGCGCGAGCAGGTCGCCGGCCTGTTCATCCAGGCGGGCGTGACGCCACCCGTGCCTGTCACCGAGGGCTATTCCGCCAAGCTCATCGGCGAGATCATCGCCGCTTCCGAGCGCGCGGTCTCGCTGCTGCCCGCCGACATCGCTGAGGAACTGGTGCACGTGGCGGGCGTGGCCATCGTTCCGTATTCCATCGCCTGGAGCCTGCCGCCCATCGCGGCCATCGTGCGCGAGGACAGCGGCGAGAACGACACGCATGGGCGCTTCCTGGCGGCGGTGCGCCAGGCCAGCGCCGGCATGCGCCGGGACGTGCCGGATCCGGGCCGGCAGACCGAGTTCTGACCGGCGCGGCTAGCGCGCGCCGGCCTGCAGCAGGATGCGTTCGATGGCGGTGAACCCGCGCTGGCGGGCATGCTGCAGCGGGGTGACGCCGTTGCCGTCGGCCAGGTTCACGTCGGCATGCGCATCCACCAGCAGGCGCACGATGTCCGTGTGGCGGGCGCCGCCCGTGCCCAGGATGATGGCTTCGAGCAGCGCGGTCCAGTGCAGGTTGTTGACGTGGTTCACGTCCACGCCCGCCTCGATCAGCGTGCGGACCGTCTCGACGTGGCCGCGCTCGGCGGCGGGGATCAGCGCCGTGCCGCCGTAGCGGTTGGTGCTTTTCAGGTCGGCACCGTGCGCCAGCGTCATTCGCAGGATCTCGTCGTGTCCCCGCGCGCCCGCATACAGATAGGGGCTGTCGTTGATCTTGTCCTTGGCGTTGACGTCGGCGCCCGCTTCGATCAGAGCGCGGGCAGCGTCCACGTTGTTGCGGTGGGTGGCGGCGAGCAGGGGTGTGGCGCCCGCGGCATCGCGCGCTTCGATGTCCGCTCCCTGGCTGATCAGGGCCCGGATCTCGGCGGCGGTTCCGCGTTCGGCGGCGGCGCGCAGCCGGGCATCCAGGCTGGCGCCGTTCGCCGGCGACGAGAGCCAGGCCAGCAGGGCCGCCGCGACCCCGAGATGGATGGATAGGCGCTTCCACAACATGCGCGGGTCTCCTTGGACTGTTGCAGACGTGATGTTAAGAGCGCCGCCGGGGTTTGGAAAATCGTATATGTGAATGGGGCGCAGTGAAAAAAGCTATGGAGCCGCCGCAGGCAGGTGGGCTCGCAGGCGGGTGCCGCCCATGCCCGATTCGACCGCCAGACGCCCACCGATGCGCGCGATGCGCGCCCGCATGCTGCGCAGCCCGATGCCGGCCATCGACCGGTCCGCCAGCTCGACGTCGAATCCCGCGCCGTCGTCTTCGACGCTCAGTTCCAGGGCTCCGTTGCCGGCATCGGCCAGGGTCACGGCGACCGTATTCGCGCGGCTGTGCTTGATCACGTTGGTCAAGGCTTCCTCCAGGAAGCGGGCCAGCGCGAGCAGGCGGGCCGTATCCGGTTCCGCGGGCCATTCCGGGGCGACTCGCCAGACGCACCGGACGCCCTGATCGTCGAAGAGGTCGCCGAAGCGGCGGCGCAACGGCGCGATCCAGTCGGCGGGCGAGGCCGCCGTCGCCGCGACCGCCGCGAAGCTGTGGTCCAGGACCTGTCGCAGGTCGTCCCGCAGGCTTTTCAGGACCGACACGTAGTGCTGCGGCGGCAGCGTGGCGTCGCCCTTTTCCGCCATGACGATGGACCGTACCAGCGAACTGCCCAGGCCGTCGTGGAGGTCGTGGGAAATCCGCAGCCGTTCGCTCAGCCGGGCGTTGGCCACTTCCAGCTCGTGTTGCCGGCCCAGCGTATGGGCGAGTTCCCGCCGGGCTTCCTCGACATGGTCGGCCAGTTCACGATTGAACCGCTCCACGCGCCCGAGGGTGGAGGTGAAGCTCCAGGCCAGGACCAGGGCCATGCCTATCATGATCAGCGGCGCGGTGGCGGCCGTGTAGCCGTGCACGTCGTCGATGATGCGCAGGAAGGCCAGGATGTCGTGGATGGCAGCCACCAGGAAACCCAGCATGCAGGCCGCCAGGAACAGGTGCTCGGGCTGGCGCGTGCGCGCGGCGCGGAACTGGAATTGCACGCAGGTTCCGACGAACACGGCGGCATAGCCCACCGCCACCAGGTAGAACACGGCCTTGGGCTGGGCCGGCCCCAGTGCCAGCAGCGCCGCGCACACCGCTCCCGTGACGGTCCACAGCGCCTTTTCCAGGCGGGGGAAGCGCTGGCCGCCGAACCGCCAGGCGAACATCGAGAAGGCGCTGCAATAGATGGTGAAGACCAGGGTGATCCACGTGGACCAGCCGTGCGTGGTGGCGAACGGCCAGGGGGAGGTGACGGCCGAGTTCAGGCCGAACAGCAGCCAGGCCAGCGACGTCAGCGCATACCATCCGTAGGCCTGCTCGTTGCGCCGCAGGAGCCAGACCATCAGGAAGAAGCAGCCCAGCGTGATCGAAATGATCAGGTTGGCCTGCGGCAGGACGCGCCGCAGCAGCCATTCTCGTTCGTAGCGCGGACGGACCTCGTCGGGCGGGCCGATGTGCACCCCGCCCAGCCCGGAACTGTAGAGGTCGTAGCCCGCCACCCTGATCCACAAGGTGTTGATGCCGGCGCGCAGCGCCGAGGGCGGCAGCAGGGAATAGCGCGGCAGGTTCCAGCTGCGCGTCAGGGGTTCGACCAGGCTGGCGTCTGCCCAGAGCGGGTCGTCGTTGAGCCGTCCCGCGCCCGCCATCGAAAGATATTCGAGGAACAGCGCCACGGGCTGGCCGGGGCAATGCGTCCATTCGACGCGGTACCAGACCGTGCCGTCGTGGCCGGGCCAGCGCGTCGACCAGATGTCGGGCAGGGCGACGGCCTCCCAGCCCGTGGCGGGCGGCGTGTCCGGGGACTCGTTCGCGCGGGCGGCGCTGATGGAGGAAATCGCCGGGCGGCATGCGTCCGCGCGGGCCGTCTCCGGCAGCCACAGCCAGAGCGCCAGGACTACAGCAAGCCAAGCGAACGTGCTTCGTGGATCGCGCGCGTGCGGGACGTGACCGCCAGTTTCCGGTAGATGTTCTTGATGTGGCATGCGGCGGTGTGGGGGGAGACGAACAACTGCTCGGCGATCTCTCGATTGGTGTGGCCCTGGGCGACCAGTTCGAGGATTTCCAGCTCGCGCTTGCTGAGCGTCGCCTCGGCCTGGGCCCGGGGCGGCGACGCGGGGGCAGGCAGCAGCGCCAGCAGGCGCCGGGCGATGAACGGGTCGATGGGCGCGCCGCCCCGCAGCGCGCTGCGCAGGGACATCGCGATTTCCTGGTCGTCGCGTTCCTTGAGGACGTAGCCGGTGGCGCCCAGCTTCAGTGCGGCCAGGATCATGTCTTCGGTGGAGCAGGCCGAGATCACCAGGATCGCGGTCCCATGGCCGCGCGCGTGCAGCGCCTCGATCAGGTCCAGGCCGTTGCCGTCGGGCAGGCCGAGGTCGATCAGCGCGAGCGCGAAGCGGACGTCGCTGTCGAGGTGGAAGCGGGTCTCTGCCAGCGAAGCGCACGAGACCAGCGTGCCGGAGGGGTAGCCGAGCCCGGTCAGGAGACGCAGGATCCGCTGTCGCATCGAGGGCTCGTCTTCGACGACGAGGACCGGTGCGGAAAGGGGAAGATCGGTCATGGTGAAGCGGCGCGGCGTGCCCCGGACTGCGCGCCGGGGCACGGGCGGTAACACGATGTTGCAGATATGTGGACTGTACCACCACGAAATGAAAACGGCCCCGCCGGCAGGGCCCCGTGGGGACCTTCAGGCGGGGCCGTGCGCGCGGACGCGCGCGGTCAACCGTCCTGCCAGACCTCGGACGGAATCAGCACGCTGCCCTCGAACAGCCGGCGGGCGGTGCGTATCACCGCGGCGCGGCGGATGACCGGCGTGGCGCTGACCAGGTCCACGTCGAGGTCGATGGAGATCGTGCCGGACGGATGCTCGATGCGCACCACGCCTTGCGGCGGTGCGCTGTCCAGGCCCGAGAGCCGGGACGCGATGGTGCCCGGCACGGCGCAGGCCGAGGCCACGCACAAGGCGCCGGTGACGGCGTGCGCGCGGTGGCAGGAATAGGGCACGAAGTAACGCGACGATATCGCGCCGCCGTGCTGCGGTTCGGCCAGCAGCCCGATCTTGGGCACGACCGATCCGCTGACGTCGCCCAGGCCCATCAATTCGCCCGCCTTGCGCCGGATGGCTTCCATCCTGACGATCAGGGCGGTGTCGGCATCGAGCTCCTCGGCGCTTTCATGGCCGGTCTTGCCCAGTTGCGTCGCCGAGAACAGCACCATGGGCATGGCGACGTCCACGCAGCTGACCTCGATGCCGTCGATCACGTCCAGCGGCCGGCCGGTGGGCAGCAGCTTGCCCGTGATGGAACCGATGGCGCTGCGGAAATTCAGCTTGACCGGGGCGGCGGTGCCGGGCACGCCGTCGATCGCCGCGTCGCCGGAGTAGGTCACCGAGCCGCCCGGCGTCTGTACGATGGCGTGGACTTCGGCCTGGGTGTTGACGTTGAAGATGCGCACCGTCGTCTCGTCGCCCTGCGCCGGCACCAGTCCGGCGTCGATGGCGAACGGGCCGACCGCGCCCAGGATGTTGCCGCAGTTCGGGCGCGTGTCGACCATGCGTTCGTTCACCAGGACCTGGGCGAACAGATAGTCGACGTCTATGCCCGGACGCCGCGAGGGGCTGATGATGGCGACCTTGCTGGTGAACGGCGTGGCGCCGCCGATGCCGTCCACCTGGTAGGAATGCGGCGACCCCATGGCGGCCAGCAGCACCTCGTCGCGCCGCGCCGGATCGGCCGGAAGGTCGGAGGCAAGAAAGAACGGTCCGCGCGAGGTCCCGCCTCGCATCATGACGCACGGTATTTTCGTCTGCATGGTCATTCCACCTGGATCTTGGCATCGGTCACGACGCGTTTCCAGAGGGTCAACTCCTTCTGGATCTGCGCCATCAACTGTTCGGGCTTGCCGACGGCGGGCTCCTCGCCGTTGGCCTTCAACTGCTCCACGGTTTCAGGCAGGGCCAGCGCGATGTTCATTTCCTTGTTCAGCCGTTGCTGGATGTCGGCGGGCAGGCCCTTGGGGGCAATCAGCCCGTACCAGACGATCACTTCATAGCCGGGCACGCCGGCCTCGGCCACGGTGGGGATGGACGGCTCGGCCTGGATGCGCTTGGGCAGCGTCTCGGCCACGACCTTCAGCCGGCCGCTCTTCATGTAGGGAAAGGCGGCGCCGGCCGTGCTGAAGAAGACGTCGGTCTGGCCCGCGACGGTGTCGGTCAGGGCTGGAGCCGTGCCGCGATAGGGCACGTGGGTCATCTCGATGCCGGCGGTGCGCTGGAACAGTTCCGTGGCCAGGTGGGAGATGCCGCCCTGGCCGGACGACGCGTAGGTCAGCCCGCCTTTCCTGGTCTTGGCGAGCTGGATCAGGTCGGCCAGGTTGTTGACCGGCAGCGTGGTCGGCACGGAGATCAGGAGCGGGCCGCGCGCGATCATGCCGATGGGCGTGATGTCCTTGATCGGGTCGAACTTGATGGGATAGAGGCTGGGGTTGACCGAATAGCTGTTGGAAATGAGGGTGAGCGTGTAGCCATCGGGGTCGGCCTTCACGCCGGCTTCCACGCCCAGCTTGCCGCCGGCTCCGGCGCGGTTCTCGATCACCACCGGCTGGCCCAGCGCGTCGCCCAGGCGCCGGCCCAGGGTGCGGGCGATGGCGTCGTTGCCGCCGCCGGGGGCGAAGGGCACGATCAGCTTGATGGGCTTGATCGGATAGTCGGACGCCTGCGCGGCCTGCCAGGAAGCGGCGGCCAGCGTGCCCACGATCGCGGACATGAGGGTGCGGCGGAAGGCCTTGAACGCCGAGCCGGCGCGAGGCGTAAGGGGGTACGTCATGGGGGTCTCCGGGGACGGTTCTTGTGTCTGAATGGAGGACTGTCGAGCAAGGCGCGTGCCATGCGGCGGGTGCTATCGCGGATCCCGATCCAAGCCATTGATTCGTATGAGGATTTCCAGGCGCGACCGTCGGGCGGCCGCGCGTCGGAACACTGGTGGTGTTTCAATAATGTAACGCGTTTCTACGAAACGGCGTCACCGTCCGGTGGGGGCATAGACCTCGCCGCGCATCAGCCGGCGCGCGGTGCGCGTGACGGTGGCGCTTTCCACGCGCGGCTGCTGCCCGCCGCCGACGGCGGCGCCCACGGGCAGCGAGCCCGAGGCATGGCCGATGACGATGTCGCGGCCGTCCGTGGGGACGCGGCCCAGTTCGGCGCCCAGGGTGCCGGGCAGGCGCACGCAGGCGGCCAGGCACATCGCGCCCGTCAGCGGCGTTGCCCGGTGCGGCTGGCCCGCCGAGAACATGCGGGCGGTGATGTCCACGTCCTGGGCCCGCAACGAGGCGCCCGACGCAAACGCCACGTCCGCGGGCGGCGACAGCAAGCAGACCAGCGGCAGGTTGCGCAGGCGGGTGCGCGCTTCGTCCTCGGTGGCGAGCCCCATCAGGACGGCGGCCGCGACGCGCAGCTCCTCGCATTGCCGGACCACGTCCGGCCGGGCGTCGATCTGCGCCGCCGACTCCGTGCCGGACAGGCCGAAGTCCGCGGCGCGCGCGAAGACGGTCGGGTTGGAGACGTCGACGCACGAGATCTCGATCGTGCCGACGTCCGGGATCGTCACGGTGTCGCGGGCGGCGCCGGTGGGGAACAGCTTGCCCGTCGTGGCGCCGCCCGGGTCCAGGAAGGACAGCCGGATGGGCGAGCCGGTGCCGGCCACGCCGGGCAGCGCGAAATCGCCGGCGACCGCGGCGCGGCCGTCGCTGAGGGCGAAGTCGGCTACGATGATCTTGCCGGTATTGGTGTTGTGGATGCGGACCGATGCGTGGTCGCCCGATGCCCGCACCAGCCCTTCGTCCACCGCGTAGGGGCCGATGGCCGCCGAGATGTTGCCGCAATTGCCCCGGTACTGGACCAGCGGCGCGTCGATCGCGACCTGGCCGAAGGTGTAGTCCACGTCGGCATCGGCGCGCGAAGGCGCGCCCACCACGGCGATCTTCGACAGCGACGAGATGCCGCCGCCCAGCCCGTCCAGTTGCCGCTTGCCGGGATCGGGGCTGCCCAGCGTGGCGAGGAAGATGCGGTCGCGGGCGTCGCGGCCGGCGGGCAGGTCGCGGTCGTGGAAGACCAGGGCGCGGCTGGTGCCGCCGCGCATGTAGACGGCAGGATAGGCTGCTTGAGGCATCGAAGTCTCCGAGTGGAATGGCCGCTTCTTGCAAGGCGCATGCCATCAATGGGGGCCGCGGCGCCGCAAGGCGATGGGAGGCGTGTGTTTCACCTGGTGCGTGTTCATGTTTCAATATTGAAAAGGAGTGAACATGAGCATCGCCGCATCCGATGACCGCCGGCCCCTGATCTGGGCCATCAGCGCCCACCGGCTGACCGAGGTTTTCCGCACCGTCAGCCCCGAGCTGGCCGACCGCGCCGCCATCGAGATCATTGACAAAGGCTTCGACGACGCCATCGCCGAGATCGCCCGGCGCAGCGAAAAGCGGGCCTGCGACGTCATCGTCGCGGCGGGCGCCCATGGCGCCTATCTGCGCCAGAACGTCGGCATTCCCGTGGCCTTCGTCAAGGTGGGGGGCTTCGACCTGATGGCGGCGATCTGCAAGGCGCGGCAGTTCTCGGACCGTATCGCCATGGTCATGCACCGACGCGTGCCGCCCGCGCTGAACCGCTTCGCGACGCTGTTCTCGCTGCCCATGCAGATCCGTGCCTACCAGACCGCCGAGGACGCCCGGCACTGCATCCAGGAACTGGCCGCGGCCGGCATCGAGGTGGTGGTCGGTCCGGGCCTGATCGCCAACCTGGCCGACGAGGCCGGATTGACGGGCATCCTGGTCTATTCGCTGGATTCGGTGCGCGCCGCCTTCGACGACGCGATCGAGATCGCAGCCGCGCAGAAGGCCGAGAAATCGCGCCGCACCCAGCTCGATTCGGTGCTGTATCACCTGAACGACGGCGTCATCGCAGTGGACATGGCCGGCCGCATCGTCGCCGCCAATCCGTCGGTGGACAAGCTGACCGGACGCCGCGTGCGCGAGGCCCTGGGCCAGCCGCTGCGCCAGGTGCTGCCCGACCTCGAGCCGGGGCAGGTCATGACGCGCGGAGCGGGCGAGATCGGGACGGTACAGGAGATGGGCGGCAAGTCGGTCGTGGTCGATCGCGTCCCGCTGCTGGACGAAGGCATGCAGACCGGCGCCATCTTCACGCTGCATGCATCCAGCGAACTGGAGCGCGCCGTCAGCAAGCTGCGGGCGCATACGCACCGGCGCTCGCGCGTGGCCCGGTACCGGCTGGACGACGTGGTGGCCGAGTCCGCCGCCATGTGCCAGGTGATCGCGCAGTGCCGGGTATTCGCCGAGCACAGCGACGCGGCAGTGCTGATCCACGGCGAAAGCGGCACCGGCAAGGAACTGCTGGCCCAGGGCCTGCACAACGCGAGCCGGCGGCGCCGGCATCCCTTCATCGCCATCAACTGCGGCGCCTTTACCGAGACGCTGCTGGAGAGCGAGCTGTTCGGCTATGACGAGGGCGCCTTCACCGGCGCGCGCAGGCAGGGGAAGCCGGGCCTGTTCGAGTCGGCGAACGAAGGCACGCTGTTCCTGGACGAGATCGGCGAGATGCCGCTGCCGCTGCAGACCCGGCTGCTGCGCGCCTTGCAGGAGAAGGAAATCACGCGCGTGGGCAGCGTCGATACCATTCCGGTGGACGTGCGCATCGTGGCCGCCACCCATCGCGACCTGCTGGCGATGGTCAGGGCGGGCGCCTTCCGCGAGGACTTGTACTACCGCCTGAACATCCTGCAGGTGGTGGTGCCGCCGCTGCGCGACCGGCCCGAGGACATCGAGGCGCTGGCGCGGCGGCTGCTGCCGGCGGCGCTGGGGCGCGCGGGCTTGCAGGAGGCCGTGGCCCCCATGCTGGAGGCGGCGTTGCCGGTGCTCAAGGAAGGCGCATGGCGTGGCAACGTCCGGGAACTGGAAAACGTCTCGGAGCGCCTGACCATGGCCTGCCTGACCGAGGGCCGGCCGCTGTCGCGCCGCGAGGTGCGGGCCATGCTGGCCGACGCGCCGGCCCGGCGCCAGGCGCCCGCGGCGCGCAGCCTGGCGGCGGTGCGCGCCAGCCAGGAGGCCGCCCATGCCCGCGCCGTGCTGGCCGAGTGCGAGGGCAACCACCAGGAAGCCGCGCGGCGGCTGGGCATCAGCCGTACCACGCTGTGGCGCAAGATCAAGGCCGCGCGGGAATAGGGCCGGTCAGTCGCGCAGCGCCGCGCACATCTCGTGGATCGCGCTGCGCAGCCAGCAATTGGCGGGATCCTTGTGGAAGCGCTCGTGCCAGAACTGGTGCACCGTGATGGAAGGGCCGGCGAAAGGCAACTCCACGATGCGCAGGTTCGCATAGCGCGCACAGGTGTGCGCCACGTCGCGGGGCACGACCGCGATCAGGTCCGAGGACTCGAGTATGGGCAGCAGGCTCATGACGTGGTAGACCTCCACCACCACCCGGCGCGGCGTATGCCGCGGCGCGAACATGCGATCGAGTTCCTCGCCGCGTCCGTCCGGCCGGACCAGCGCATGCGGCGCGGACAGGTATTCCTTCAGCGTCATGCGCTGGCCGATGGTGGGATGGTTCTTGCGGACCAGGCAGACGACGGGGATCTCCAGCAGCTTCTGCTGGAAGAAACCGGCCTTGTGCAGGTCGGGGAAATAGCCCAGCGCCAGGTCGGCTTCGCCGGATATCAGCGCCGACGCGGTCTCTACGGCGGGCCGGGCGATCGTGCGCAGGCTGGCGTGGGGAGCGTCGCGCGACATCCTGGCCAGGAGCGGCGGAAGAAAATGCACTTCGCCCACGTCGGGCGTGACGATGGTGAACGTCTTCCGGGTCGTGGCCGGATCGAAGCCGGCGCGCTGGAGGACGTCCGTCGCGATCGAGGCCAGCACGCTTCCGACCGGCCCGGCCAGCTCCAGCGCGCGCGGCGTCGGCCTCATCTCCAGGCCGGATCGCACGAACAGCGGGTCGCCGAACAGGTCCCGCAGCCTCGCCAGCGCCGCGCTCATGGCGGGCTGGCTCAATCCCAGCTTCTCGCCGGCACGCGTCACGCCGCGCTGGTCCAGGATGGCCTGGAATACGACCAGCAGATTCAGGTCTATGGCTTTCCAATCCATTTTTTGGATGCAGTGTATTGGCTGAATAATCTGGAGAAATGGAGAACCCGATCATAAACTGCGTCTCGCAAAAGAAAGCCGGCTCGCAGGATGAGGCCGGCGCCCAGGAGACCCGGATGCCAGCCTGCCCTTCGCACCCAGCGAGCCCCTGAGGGCCCGCCCCGCGCTTCCCGCCTGAGCGGCGGGTATTCCTTCCCCATGTGTTTCATGCGTGTGCCTGTGCCAGGCGCGGCGCGGGATGCGTTCAACCGTGCATGGGGGGCGACGCGATGCGCGGGAGAAGCCGGCGTCCATACGAGGAGACGAACGAAGAACATGAAGATGACGACATTGGCTGCCGCCATGATCGGGCTGGGTGGCGCGGTCGGAGCGGCGCCGGCACGGTCGGCGGTGGAGATCTATGGCGTGCTGGATACCGCCGTGGAGCACCTGCGTTCCAGCACGGGACAGCACGCGTCGCTGATGAAGCAGACCGGCCACGTGCCGTCGCGGGTGGGGTTGCGCGGCAGGGAAGACCTCGGCAACGGCATGCAGGCGCGTTTCGAACTGGAAAGCGGCCTGGGCCTGGACAGCGGCAGCCTGCTGCAGGGTGGCCGCATGTTCGGACGCTCCGCCTATGTGGGCCTGGGCTCGCGGCAATGGGGGGAAGTGCGGCTGGGGCGCCAGCTGTCCCTGATGCAGGGGGCGCTGGCGCCCTACGACCCCGATCATTTCTCGCCGTATTCGCCGGCGCTGGCGATGCAACTATCGGATCTCAGCCAGACATCGCTGGACAACGTGGCCAGCTACTGGTCGCCGACGGTGGGCGGCTTCGCGCTGGCCCTGGCGTTCGCATCGGGCGAGAACGCCCCGGTGGCCCCCAATCCCGGCGCGCCGCAAGTCGTCGGTCCCGGTACCGCCAGGCATACCCGGGCGGCCCTGCTGACCTATCGCCGCGCCGGCCTGTCGGCGGGCGTGGCCGCCATGGCCCTGGTGCAAGCCATGGTCTTCAGCTTCCTGGAGCGCATGGGCATGGACCGGGGATTCGGCGCCGGCGCGGTGACCGCCGTGTTGATCGCGCTGGGCATCGTGAACCTGTTTCCCGCTCCGCTGGCCGCGGTGCTGGAGCAGCGTTGGCCGGCCCGGGCTGTGCTGTGCTGGGGGCCGCTGGTCCAGGCGTCGCTGGCGTTGCTGATCGCGCAGGGCACGGCGTTCCCGCCCTACGCGGCCGGAGCCCTGTTCTTCTCGGCGGCGATGATCTTCACCCATACCTTTGCCTTCGGCGTGCTGGCCCGGCTGGAACCGAGCGGCCGGCTGGTGGCCGCCACCCCCGCCATGCTGATGACCGGTTCGGCCATCGGGCCTTTCCTGGGCGGCACGCTGGTCAAGTCCGCCGGCTATGGCGCGCTGGGCTGGGCGGCGGCGGGCATCGCCGGCGCGGCGGTGCTCGCCTTCCACCTGGCCTGCCGCCGCCTGCCTTCCGCGCGCACGCTGGCGCGCACCTGAACATTTCCTACGGAGACACCCATGAAATTTCCCTTTGTGTTCTTGCTGGCCGCCGCATTGGCCAGCGGCGCGCCGCAATGGGCGGCTGCCGCCGATGCGCGGGCGGAGCGGCCCATGGCCTGGACGACCCTGGGCACGGCGGGCGGCCCCATCATTCACGCCGACCGTTCGCAGCCCGCCAATCTGCTGACCGCCGGCCAGCGGGTCTGGCTGGTCGATTGCGGAGATGGCGCGCTGGAGCGCCTGGCCGCCGCGGGCTACCAGCCCTCCCGGGTGGGGGCGGTATTCATCAGCCATCTGCATCAGGACCACGTCGGCGGCCTGCAAGGCGTGATCGGCCTGCGCTGGATGCAGGTGGCGCCGGGAACGCTGACCATCTACGGTCCGCCGGGCACGGATGAAGTGGTCGACGGCATCCTGCGCTCCTTGCAGCCGTCCCACCTCGTCAGCGCCGAGGATGTGGGCGGCGGCCGGGGCGCGCGTACGCCGGCCGATACCGTCAGGGTGGTGATTCTGAAGGACGGCAGTGACGTGGACGTGGAGGGCGTGCGCGTGCGCGCGGCGCGCAATTCCCATTTCGACGGCCCGGTGGCCAGGATAGGCACCGAGTCGCTGTCGCTGCGCTTCGACCTGGATGGGCAGGGCATCGGCTACACGGGGGATACCGGCGAGAGCGCCGCGGTCGCTCGGCTGTTCAAGGGGGTAGAGCTGATGGTGAGCGAGGTCATCGACCTGGACGGCATCGTCGCCAACCTCAACGGCCCGGCTTCGCCCATGCCGCCGCAGGTGCGGCCCGCCTTGATCGACCACCTGAAGAAGCATCACCTGACACCGGCGCAGGCCGGCGCCATCGCGGCCGAGGCGGGCGCGCGGCGCCTGGTCTTCACGCACCTGGGCATCGCCGCGGCGTTCCAGCAGTCCGCGCCGGCGCTGGCGGCCGGTGCCCGGACGACCTTCGGCGGCGACGTCTTCGTGGCGCGCGATCTGGATCGTTTCTGAACATGGAGAAAGGGATGAAGATTCTCTGGATGATGGCCGCCGCGATCGTGACCGCGGCCGTGCCTCCCGCCGTCCTGGCCGCGGATGTCGCGCCGGCGGCTGCATTCGTGACGCTGGGGACGGGCGGAGGTCCGGTCATCCGGCGTGAACGCGCGGAACCGGCGAATGCGGTGGTGGTGGGCGACAGCGTCTATCTGTTCGACGTGGGGGCGGGCACCGAGCGCCAGATGGTGGCGGCGGGGCTGTCCATGCACAAGGTCAAGGCCGTTTTCGTTTCCCACCACCATATCGATCACAATGCCGACCTGGGCCAGATCCTCGCCAGCCGCTGGATGTTCAACAGCTACCAGCCGCTGCCGGTGATCGGGCCGCCGGGCACCGCGCGCATGGTGGCCGACCTGGTCGCCGCCGCCCGTACGGTGGAACTGGCGCCCATAGGCGGCGGCCCCGGCGGGAAGCCGCCGCTGGCTTCGACGGTCAAGGCGGCGGACCTGGACGCCGAGATGGACGAGCCGGCCGAGATCTATCGCGACGCCAACCTCCGCGTGCTGGCCGTGACGAACACGCACTATCACTTCCCGCCAGGCAGTCCGCAGGCGGCGTTCTCGCGGTCGTATGCCTTCCGCATCGAGACGCCCGGACGGGTCTATGTCTTCACGGGCGATACCGGCCCGTCCAAGAACGTGGAGCGCCTGGCGCGGGGGGCAGACGTACTGGTGAGCGAAGTGATCGACCTGGACAGCATGGTCGGGATTCTCAAGCGCGCCCCGGACCTGAAACCGGCGATGCTGCCTTCCATGATCAGGCACATGGAGCAGAACCACCTGACGCCCGTCGAGATCGGCAAGCTGGCCGCGGCGGCGGGGGTCAAGGAAGTCGTGCTCACGCACCTGGCCCCGGGCGAGGATGGGGAGCGCGACCTGTCCGGCTATGTCCGCGGCATCCAGCCGGCCTTCATGGGGCCGGTGCGCATCGCCAGCGACCTGCAACGATTCTGAGAAAAGAGAGATCTCCATGAGTGCAACCGTATTCACCGGCGTCCGTGTCTTCGATGGCTCGGGTACGCCGCCATTCCCGGCCGAGGTCCGGGTCGAGGGCGAGCGCATCGTCCAGGTGGCGCGCGAGGCGGCGGTGCCGCGCGAAGGCGCCCGCATCGTCGACGGCCGCGGCGGCGTGCTGATGCCGGGCCTGGTCGAGGCCCACGCCCATCTGTCCTGGCCCACGTCGGTGGAGCGCTTCGTGCCCGGCATGTCCCTGCCGGAACAGGACCTCGTGCTCAATACCGCGCGCAATGCCCGCATCCTGCTCGATCATGGCTTTACCAGCGCCTATTCGGCGGGGGCGTTGGACAGGACCGTGGAAATCACGCTCAAGGCGGCCATCGATGCCGGGGGCATGCCGGGGCCACGCCTGGTTCCTTCCTCGGTCGAGCGCGAGCCGCCCATCGAGTCGGCGATGATGGACCCGGGCAAGGTGGACGAACACGGGCGAGGGCCCGAGGCGGTCCGTGCCTTCGTGAAGGGCTGCGCGGCGCTGGGCGCGAAATCGCTCAAGTTCCTGTTGTCGGGGGAAAGCGCGCTCAAGCCCGGCGCCTCCATGGAGCTGCTCTACACCGAGGACGAGGCGCGGGCGGCGGGCGAGCAGGCACGCGAGTCGGACGTCTGGCTGACCGCCCACGCGCACGCCGCCGAGGCGGTGAAGATGGGCCTGCGCCATGGCTTTCGCGTGCTGTACCACTGCACCTACGCGGACGAGGAGGCGCTGGACATGATGGAGGCGCGCAAGGACGAGATATTCGTCGCGCCCACGCTGGGCATCGTGCAGGCGACACTGGATGCCGTGCCGCCGCCGCATTTCGACATGCGCCACATGAAGGAGGATGCCGCCATCGTGCTGGAGCGCCAGCGACGGCTGGTGCCGGAGTTGCGGCGGCGCGGCGTGCGGGTGCTGCCGGGAGGCGACTACGGTTTCCCCTTCAATCCCAATGGACGCAACGCGCGCGACCTGGAGCTGTTCGTGCGCCACCTGGGCTATACCCCCGCCGAAGCGTTGTCGGCGGCGACCATGCTTGGCGGGCAGATCATGGGCCTGGACGGCGAACTGGGGATGGTGCGCAAGGGCTTCCTGGCCGACCTGTTGCTGGTCGACGGCGATCCGTGCCAGGATGTGGCGATCCTGCAGGACAAGTCCCGGCTGTCCGCGATCATGAAGGATGGCCGGTTCCACAAATCCCCGGAGGGACGGCAATGAATCGTTTCTGGCAACGCTGGTGGTGCGCGGTGGCTTGCGGCATGCTGCCGCTGGGCGCGGGACCGGTCCTGGCGGCGGAGGGGGGCGTGCCGCCCGAATTGCAGGCCAGGTTGCGGCAGATGGGGCCGGTCATCGACGTGCCGGCGACCAAGGGGCTGTACCAGCCGCTGCTGGCCGCGCAACCGCGCGATGGGGTCAAGGTCGAGGCCGGTCTTCCCTACGGCCCGGACGAGCGGCACAGGCTGGACGTCTACGCGCCGGCCGAGGCCGCCTCGCGCCGGCCCGTCCTGGTGTTCGTCCACGGCGGCGGCTTCGTCCGGGGCGACAAGTCGGACAGCGCCAACCAGGGCTATTTCTATGCGCGCCAGGGCTACGTGGTCGTGGTGCCCAACTACCGGCTCGGGCCCGCCCACCGGTGGCCGGCCGGCGCCCAGGACATCTCGTCCGTACTGGCCTGGGCCAGGACCCACGCGGCCGGGCTCGGCGGCGACCCCGAACGCATCGTGCTGATGGGGGAGTCGGCGGGGGCGGCCCATGCCGCGGCTGCGACGCTGGTCCGGCGGTTCCATCCCGCCGAAGGACTCAGAATCGCCGGCGCGGTGTTCATCTCGGGCGTCTACGATGCACGGCTGGAGGGAATGGCGCGGCGCCAGTTCGGCATCCCGACGCCGGATCCCCGCAACGAGGCGTACTTCGGGCCGGACCGCGCGCAATGGGGTGCCATGTCGACCGTGGACCTGGTCGACGCGGCGCCCTTTCCGGTGCTGATCAGCTACGCCGAGATGGACCCCATGCAGATGCAGGTGCAGGCCGGCGAACTGTTCGCCCGGCTGGTGACCCGGCACGGCTTCGCGCCGGAACTCAATGTCGTGCGGGGGCACAACCACCTGAGCCAGGTCTATTCGGTGAACACCGGCGACGAGTCGCTGAGCGGGCCGGTTCTGCGCTTCCTGAAGAGCTTGTTTCCCGGGCAGACCCCGTAGCGGCGAGCCGGCCGCTCGCGCACTGGAAGGGCGGCGGCCTCCGGGTGCAAAATACCGGCAAGCCGCCTGCATGTCCCGTGGCCTGCACGGCGGATCGCCATAGGGAGGTTTGGTGAAGCTCACGACCCTGAACGCGCTGGTCGCGGCGGTGGAAGAAGGCAGTCTGCGCGGAGCGGCGAGGCGGGTGGGCACGTCGCAGCCGGCGTTGACCAAGATGGTCAGGGAACTGGAGCTCGAACTGGGCGTGACGCTGTTGCAGCGGACCTCGCGCGGCGTCGTGCCCACGGCCCAGGGCCGCGTCCTGTACGAACGCTCGGTCAAGGCACGCCGCGAACTGAACCTGGCGGTGGACGAGATCCGGCAGATGTCCGGCTCCATGGTGGGCGAGCTGCACCTGGGCGCGGTGCCGGTGGCGGTCATGTTGCTGGTGCCCGAGGCGCTGAGGACCTTCGGCCAGGAATTCCCCGGCATCCGGCTGCGCGTGAGCGAAGAGCTCTATGTCGCGCAATTGCAGAAACTGCGGGCCCACGAGGTGGACGTGACCCTGGGGGGGATACCGGAAGACCTGTCGGCGGGCGAGTTCCATATCGAGCCGCTGATCCGCACGACCATGGTACCCACCGCGCGCCGGGGCAGCCCGTGGCTGAAGGCGCGCACGCTGGCCGATCTGCAGGGCGCCCGCTGGGTGTTCACCGGTGCCGACGGGGAATCGGGCTATGCCCGGCCCTTGTTCGAGCAGCACGGGCTGGAACCGCCGGCGGTGGCCGCGGTGGCCAATTCGACCCTGGCGCTGCTGTCCTTGCTGGCGGCGGGCGACTATGTGGGCCTGATGCCGCGCCAGATCGCCATGCAGCCGCTGGCGTCCCAGTTCATGTCGGTGATCGACGTGGAAGAGAAGGGCTACGACCTGACGGTGGGCGCCATGCTGCGCAGCGATTCGCTGCCCTCGCCGCTGATGCGGCACCTGATCACCCACCTGCACCGGGCCGCGCACCACATCGGGCGCGACGATGCCGCGCTGGCGCCGGCCCGGCGGGCCTAGGAACGGTTCTAGCGGTTGACGACCACGCCCGCGTCTATGGTGCCATAGACGCTGATGCCGCTGCCGCCTTGGGCGGAATCGGACGGGGATCGCGGCGCGGGCGTGCAGGCCACGCAGAAGGCCGCCAGCAGCGGCCAGGTCGAGTTGAGCAAGAGTCGGAACATACGGTTTCCTGTCCGCGTCAATGCGGGCCCCAGGCGGACATGCCGTCCGGCAGCCCCGGCTGGGAACCGCCGGCGATGAAGGCCCGGACCTGTTCGTCGGTGATGAAGCTCGCGGCAGAGCTGGCGCGCAGGATGTCCTCGGGCGCCATGGGCTTGGCGATGGCCCAGCCCTGTACATAGTCTACCCCCAGCTCCGCCAGCGCTTCCACCGTGGCATAGTCCTCCACCCATTCGGCGATGCTGCGCATGCCGAGGTTGCGCGCCAGCTCGACGATGGCCTCGACGATGGCATAGTTGGCCGGATGCTCGTGCATGCGCTTGATGAAACCGCCATCGATCTTGAGCGCGTCGGCGGCGAACTCCTTCAGGTACGAGAACGAGGTGTAGCCCGCGCCGAAGTCGTCGAGCGCGATCTTGGCGCCGCAGGACTTGAGCCGGTCGATGAAGCGGCGGGAGTTGGCGATGTCGTGCAGGGCCACGCTTTCGGTGATCTCCATGCACAGGTACTTCACCACCGGTCCGAAGCGCGAGAGGATGCGGAAGGTGTCCTCGATGAAAGCCTCGTCGTTCAGCGACGCGCCGCTCAGGTTGACGCAGACGAAGCGCGTGTTGGGCAGGCGCGGCAGGTTCTCGGTCAGCCACACCAGCGTCGAGGTCAGCACCCACTTGTCCAGTTCACCGATGGTGCCGTTGGCCTCGGCCGCCGCGATGATCTTGCCGGCCGGCACCATCGCGCCGGACGAGTCCTGCATGCGGATCAGCACTTCGAAATCCAGCGAGGCCTCGGGCGCGCGCAGCGACATGATGGGCTGCATGACCAGCGACAGGCCGGTGGGCGTGAAGGTGCTGCCGAGTTCCTCGATCAGCCGCAGCTCTTCGGCGCGTTCCTGGAAGGCCGGCGCGTTTTCCTTGTAGATGACCAGGTGGCCGTGCTTGCCCTTCTTGGCTTCGCGGCAGGCGCGGTCGGCCGCCGAGACGGCATCCTGGACGCGCATCTCGGGCGTGATCTCGATCAGCCCGATGGATACCTTGACCTGGAACGAACGCCGGCGCAACTGGAAGGGCATGTCGCAGATGTCGCTGATGATGCGGCGGCACAGGTCGGTGGCCGGCAGCATGGCGGTGTCGCGCAGTACGAGGATGAACTCGTCCCCGCCGATGCGCCCGATGTGGTGGTGGTCTCCCAGCGACCACTTGACCCGCTGGCAGACCTGCTTGAGGACTTCGTCGCCGGTCTGGTGGCCGTACAGGTCGTTGATCAGCTTGAAGCGGTCCAGGTCCAGGTAGGCCAGGGCGATGGGATGGGCCGGATCGAAGTGCTTCAGCGAGGTTTCGAGGATGTGTTCGATGCCGCGGCGGTTCAGCGCGCCGGTCAGGGTGTCGTTGTTGGCCAGGAAGCGCAGCCGTTCCGTGGCCTTGCGCCGTTCGGTGATGTCCTGCAGCGAGCCCTCGATGCGGGTGTGGGCCAGCGTGGCCTTGGCCAGGTACCAGCGCGGCTCCATGCCGCCTATGGGCTGGGCCTGGATTTCGGCCTCGCCGCCGCGGTCGGCGATCTCCTTGAGCCGGGCCAGCGCGCCCGGCTCGAAGTAGTTCTGCCAGCGCAATTCGTGCAGCGGCCGGCCTTCCAGGCCGAGCTTCTCCTGCATGGCGGTATTGGCGCGCACGAAGCGTCCGTCGGGTTCCAGCGTGAACAGCCCCACGGGCGTGACTTCGTAGGCGCGTTGCAGTTCGGCCTCGGCATGTTCGCGCTCGACCCGTTCCACGCGTATCTGCTCGGCGAACGCGAACGCGGCCACCAGGCTGGACGCCAGGGCGGCGGTGACGCTGTTGAGGGCGCCGACCAGGGCCTTGAAGTCGAACGCCGCGGCGATGACCTCGGAGAAGGTGGAGAACAGCACGATGCCCAGCGCCGCGGCGTACCAGAGCGCGATGCGCGAACGCGTGACGATGACGATGCGGGCGAGGAAGAAGATGACGACGAAGATGCCGAACGAGGCCACCACCCACATGGCGGGGAGGAAGGCGGCGAAGCTCAGGAAGAGGGCCAGGACCAGCAGCACCAGGCCGGCGCGCGCGCCGGCGCGCAGCAGCCAGGCATAGCCCACGCGGCTGAGCTCGGTGCGCATGAACTGGGCGAACAGCGTGTAGGTGACGATGTAGTAGGCGGCAATGGTCAGCTTGCGGGTCATCGCCATCCATTCGTTGGGGATGGCGCGCTCCAGCCATTGGGTGTCGAACCCCATGGTGATGCCGCCCAGGCGCAGGTTGCCGACCAGCCAGATCGCGAACAAGAGGTAGCGCGCGTCGCGGTTGATCAGCGCCGTCATCAGCGTCAGGACGGCCAGGGTCAGCAGCCCGCCCTCGAGCACGCCGGTGGCGTGGTGATAGGCGAGATGCGACAGGGCCAGCTCGGATTCCGGCCAGGCCTCGACGGTGATGCGGGCGGGGCCCGAGAAGTGGGCGCGGCACAGCAGGTCGCGGGGTTGGGCGTGCACGCCCAGGTCCAGCGCGAAACCGGACTTCACCGATTGCAGGATGCCCGACGTGCCGCTGCGCGTGGCCGCGCCCACGGGGGCCAGCCCGGCGGCGTTCCAGCACGAGATTTCCTGCGCATGGCGAGAGGGGAGCTCGACGCTTTGCGGCGTGTTCGAAGGGGGAACGGTGAAGCGGAACCAGAACGGCGTCTCGGCCAGGCGGGTGTCGTGGAACCGGACCGCGGGCGCGGACGCAAGGGCGGCCAGCGCTTCGGAAGGGGTCTGGCCGTTCTTGTCGGCGACCACCGCGAAGGGCAGGGTGCGATTGTCGTTGGTGTCGTAGATGCTGTGTTCCAGCGTGAGCGCCACCAGCGAGAAGACGAAGATCGCGGCCGGTACGAGGTAGTACGAGAAGTTGCTTAAGAACCAGTCGATCTTGGCTGTAACCCAGGCTATGCGGGTAGAGGGTTCCGCCGAAGGGGGCTGCATGTTCGCCTTGTGAAGGAGGGGGGGCTTGTCGGTCCGCGGGCGGCCCGCCCCCCCGGATGGGCCGCTGATCGTGCCGTATCAGGCCTGCGGTTGGAGGAGTTCTTCCCGTTCCCGCGAAGCGCTGCGCAGCGCGTCAATGTTAATCAAATTCCCATCGATGCGAATGTCCGGATGATGGGTCTTGAACACAAACTGATACAAAGGATGGCTGCCCTCGCGCCACCGCTTTTCCGCCGTCGCGATCTCGAAGGCCAGCACGCGGTGGGGAATGTTGCCGGCGTGCCGCATCGGCATGAAACCTTGGCCGGGGAACACTTCGCGGAACATCAGCGCCTCGTACTGGCGGTCGAGCGGGGACCGTCCGGCAATGACCATCCAGTCTATGCCAGCCTGCACGCAAAAGAGGAAATAGGCCTTGAAAAGGGCGGTTTTCGCCACGCGGCCCATGCGTTCGCTGGCCACGCCCAGCCGGGTGGCCTCGGCCAGCGCATAGCCCGAGAGCCAATCGGGCAGCGTGACCGACTGTTCCAGCCACAGCGGGCCGCACATGTTGGTCTGGACGCGCATGGTGCCCAGCGGCGCGCCATCGAACTTGGATTCGGCCAGCAGCACGACCGAGCCGGGATCGGTGTCGTGCAGTTCCGGCTCGCCCAGGTTGCGGGCGATTTCCGGCACGTGGCGGCCATAGGCCGACTGGCGCATGGTGATGGCTTTTTCCATCGCCTCGCCGTCCCGCGCGATGCGGACGGTGAAGGGCAGGTTCTCCGGGGTTTGCTCGGAAAGCGGCAGCAGCAGGCCGGACCGGGTGGACAGAGTGTTGTCGTAAGACATTTGGACTTCCTTGTAAGAGTGGGACGGTATGGCCGTTGCGGATATCGCAGCGGTGACACCAGATTCGCACGTCTGGACGGGAAGTTGCTTACAACTGAGGGGAAAAAGGGGTTAAGGCCCGATTTTTGTTGTGCGTTGCACAATGGGCGGTTTCAACCGCCCAGGCTGGCCCATATCAGGCTGGCGCCCGCCAGCATGAGCAGCCCGCAGACCAGCCATTCGATGGCGCGCCGGGAAATAGGAGGCGGATGGCGGGCCTGCCACCACGACACGCCCGCGACGACGGGAACGGCGCAGACGCCCAGCAGCAGCGAGCTCCATTCGAAATGGCCGCTGGCGGCCACCAGTACCAGGCGCAGGGCGGCGCTGGCGGCGAACATCATGAACAGGCATTCGCGCACCAGGTTGCGATCCAGGGGCTGCCGGTACAGGTGATAGACCATGGGCGGTCCCGACGTGGAGAAGAGCCCGCCGAGCAGGCCCGACAGCACGCCGAAGAACCACAGCGCCGGCTTGCCCGACGGCTGGGCGCGGGGCGCCCTCTGCACCAGTAGCAGGACGGAACAGCCGATGATGGCCACCCCCAGCAGCAGCCGCAGCGTCGTCACCGCATTCGTGCTGAGCCAGGCCAGCAGCGCGACGCCGCCCAGCACGCCCAGGAGACTGCTGGTCAATATGGGCCGCAGCAGCGTCCAGTCGAAGGTGACCCGGTTGTAGCGCCAGTAGGCCCAGGCGTTGGCCAGGCTCAGGACGCTGGCGACGTTGGCCGCCTCGGGAATGGGCATGAGGCCGAAGGCGCCGACCATGCCGAGCAGCAGCAGGGCGAAGGCAAAGCCGGTGAGGTTCTGGCAGTAGGCCGACAGGCCCACGCAGGCGAGGAATAGCAGAAAGGTCAGTACGGTCATGAGCCCGAAATACTAACCCGAAAAGGAGGGGCTTTCCCGGCAGGACGGTGCGCGGTCAGCTCGCGCGCAGCACGGCCGAGATGCTGGCCGCGCTGCGCAGCGCGTGCTGGGCCAGCGGGGCTTCCGGATCCAGTTCTTCTTCCAGCGCCAGCCCGGCCACGATCAGCGCGGCCACGGCTTCGCCGCCACGGCCGAACACCGGGCAGGCGAGCGTGCCCACCCCCGGCCGCATCTCGCTCAGGCCGAACGACAGGCCCCGGGCCGCGCGTATCGCTTCCAGCCGTTCCGAGACGGCCGCGTAGCGTTCCTCGCCCACGTGCGCGATGCCCTGTTCGCGCGGCCACGCGGCCAGGATGGCGCGCCCGCTCACGCTGGCGTCCAGCGGGAAATGGGTACCGATGTCGGTGATGATGTTCAGCGGCACCGACGGAGCCCAGATGCGTTCGATGATGACCACCTCGTCCAGCGCCGGCACGGAGATGGAGACGATTGCGCGGCGCTTGCCCACGCCTTTTTCCTGGAGCTCGATCGCATGCGGCAGGGCGGCGCGCCGTATGCCGAGCCGGTCGTGCTGGGCCGTTCCCAGCACCAGGCACTTGGGTCCCAGCGCATAGACCCCTTCCCGTGCCTGCACCATGCCCCAGAAGGCCAGGGTGCGGAGCACGCGATGGACCGTGGTGCGGTCCAGTTCCGTCGCCTGTGCCAGTTCGAGCGCCGTCGCGCCTCGCGGCATCCGCATCAGCACGTCGAGCAGGAGCATGGCCCGGTCGATGACCTGCACCCGATTGCCGGGCGGAGCTGCGGAAGGGATGGACGGGCGGGGCATGGACAAGGTCGCGGGAATCGTTGACGTCGCGACATGGTATCGCTAATCTCCAAGTGCGTATTACAAGCTTTATGTGCGTAATATGCACATAACCAACGGTCATGAGAGGTTGTCGCCATGTCGTCCCTGCGTGTTTCCTGGTTTGCGTCGTTTCTCCTGCTGGCTACGGCCTCCGCCGCCGCGGCGGATGGATATCCCTCCCGGCCGGTCAGGCTGGTCGTGCCCTTCGCGGCCGGCGGCGCGGTGGACGCGGTCGCGCGTACGCTGGCGCTCCGGCTGTCCGAACAGTTCTCGCAGAAGGTGGTGGTCGAGAACCGCGCCGGCGCCTCGGGCAACATCGGCGCCGAGGCGGTGGTCAGGGCACCGGCCGACGGCTACACGCTGCTGTTCACGGCTTCGACCCTGGTCGTCAATCCGCTGATCATGAAGGACAAGCCGCCTTTCGATCCGGCCAGGGACCTGACGCATCTGGCGCTGGTCGCGTCCGGACCGCTGCTGTTCGTCACGCCCGCGTCCGCGCCGGCCGAATCGGTCCAGGATTTCGTGGCCAAGGTCAAGGCAACGCCCGACCGGTTCAGCTTCGCGGTAGGCGGTTTCGGCGCGGCGGGCCACCTGGCGGTGGAGTCCTTCAAGTACCGGGCCGGCCTGGCCGTGCCCACCGTGCTCTACAAGGGCACCGGGCCGGCGCTGGTCGACCTGATGGGCGGCCAGGTCAGCGGCATGATCGATCCGCTGCTGTCGTCGCTGCCGCCGGTCAAGGCCGGCAAGCTCAAGGCGCTGGCCATCACGGGGAGCAAGCGCAGCGCGCTGGCTCCCGACGTGCCGACGTTCGCCGAAGCGGGCTATCCCGAGGTCAACTTCTCGACCTGGTATGGCTTGTGGGGGCCGGCGGGATTGCCGGCCTCGGTGGTGGACAAGCTGGAGGCCGCCGTCAAGCGCTTCGTGGCGGAGCCCGACACGCGCGCCTGGTTCGAGCGCCAGGGGCTCGAGCCTTCGGGCGTGTCGGGCGCCCGCTTCCGGGCCTTCATCGACCAGGAAACGGCCAAGTCGCGCGAGATCGTGAAGCTGGCCAACATCGCCGAGCAGTGACGGGAAGTCCGGCTCTCAGGCCGGCTCCGCGAGCAAGGCCCGTACCTTGGCCCGCTGCACCTTGCCGTAGTGGGACTTGGGGATGGCCGGAGCGAAGCGGATCACGCGCGGCTTCTTGAAGCCCGAGAGCGACCGGCGGCAGTGTTCCATCAGTTCCTCGGCCGTGGCCGCCGCGCCCGCGCGCAGCACGACGGCGGCGCCGACGATCTCGCCCCACTCGGGATCGGGCAGGCCGGCGGCGGCCGCTTCGGCCACGGCCGGGTGGCTGCACAGCGCGCGCTCCACCTCGTCCGGCAGAATGGACTTGCCGCCGCTGCGTATCACTTCCTTCAGGCGGCCGGTGATGCGCAGCACGCCCGAGGCATCCAGGATGCCGAGATCCCCGGTGCGGAACCAGCCGTCGCGGAAGACCCCGGCGGTCAGTTCCGGTTGCCGCCAGTAGCCCGCCGCGACGTGGGCGCCGCGTATCAGCACTTCGCCTTCGGTGCCTGCCGGCGCGGTTTCCCCCTCGCTTTCGATGCGGATTTCGCAGCCGAACAGCGGACGGCCCACGCTGCGTATGGCCTGGGCCCGGGTGGCCGGATCGGCCAGCGCCTGTGGCGGCTGGTAGCAGCTCCACGAGGCTTCGGTCAGCCCGTACAGAATGCCGAAGCGAGGTCCGAACGCCTGGATGGCGGCCAGGAAGGTATCGGGCGCAATGGCGGCGGCGCCTACGTCCATGCTGCGCAGCGCGCCCAGGTCGTGGTCGGCGGGCCGGGTTTCCTTCAGCAGCCGCACCAGGTGCGTGGGGACCAGGGACGTGGACGTGGCGCGGTAGTGCGCCAGCAGTTCCAGGAAGCGCGTCGGCTCGAAGCGGCCGGCCAGCACGACGGTGCCCCCCGCGGCCAGCTGGGCCAGCACGATGATGGCGGCGATCGGCCACAGTGGCCGCATGTTGAGCATGACGTCGCCGGGGTGCTGGCCTCGGGCCAAGACGATGTTCTGCAAGGCGGAGGTAAGGCTGCCATGGGTGATGACCACCGCTTTCGGCGTCCCGGTACTGCCGCCCGTGTAGTTGAGCGAGGCCATGGCCTGGGCGGCGGGGGTGGCCGCCGGGGTCTCGCGGCTGCCGGCGTCGGTCTCCAACGGGCGCAGCCGCAGGCCCGGCACGCGGGCGGCCAGTTCGCGCGCGCGATCGGCATATTCGGCCCCGTGGGCCAGCATGAGGGCCTGGGCGTCGATCAGTTGCGCGGCTTGTTCATCGGCGCTGAGCGCCGGATCGAGCGGCACGCGGACCAGTCCCGCCGACATCGCGCCGTAGTCCCACAAGAGGTAGGCGGGCGTGTTGTCCCCCAGGATGGCGACGCGGTCGCCGTCGCCGAGCCCGTCCGCGCGCAGCGCGTGGCCCAGTCCGAACACGCGCGCGGCGAATGCGCGGAAGTCCAGGACGCCGCCGTCGCGCGCGTCCACGATCGCGGGCCGGCCGGGCCAGTGCTGCGCGCACCGTTGAAGCAGGGCACCGATGTTCATAGCCAGCCCTGCATGATCACGCGGCCCTCCACGGCCTTGGTGTCGAGTAGCTCGTGCGCGCGGCGGATCTCGTCGAAGGGCAGGGTGGCGGAAATGACGGGGCGGATCTGGCCGCAAGCCAGCATCGCCAGCGCCTGGCGGATGTCCTCCAGCGTGCCGCTGCCCGATCCCATGACGCGTATCCGCCGGCCGATCAACAGGCCGGGCAGCACGTCCACCGCCTGGCCGTCGATGTTGCCCAGCACCACCACCGTGCCGCCCTGGGCCATGCTGCGCAGGGTCTCGGGCAGGGACAGGCCCAGGTTGTCGATGGCGATGTCCACGCCCTGCTTGCCGGTGAGCTGCCAGGCCTGGGCGCTGAATTTCAGGTCGGGCGACACGATCACTTCGTCCGCTCCGAGCGATTTCAGGTGCGCGGCCTTGGCCGGACTCGAGGTGACGGCGATGGAGCGGGCACCCAGGGCGCGCACGATCTGGATCTGATGCATGCCCAGGCCGCCGCTGGCGCCGGTGATGAGGACCGTGTCGCCGGGACTGGTGCCGGCCAGGGTGCGCAGCGCGCGCAGGCTGGTGCCTATCGGGCAGCACGACAGCGCCGCGGCCTCCCAGGGCAGGCCGCGCGGCACGGGAATGGCCATGGGCGCGGGCACGCAGACATATTCGGCGTAGCCGCCCACGGTATCGACTGCCGGCAGGCCCAGGGCACGGCACATGTCCTGCCGGCCGCGCAGGCAGTTGCGGCACAGGCCGCAAAACTGGCGCTGGTAGATGACCACGGGGTCGCCTACGCGATGCGTGATCACGCCGTCTCCTACCGCGACGACTTCGCCCGCGGTCTCGTGGCCCAGGACGACGCCGGCGCGCGCGCCCGGCAGCTTGCCGGCGCGGTGCAGGACGTCGTGGTGACAGATGCCGGCTGCCCTGACCTGGACCAGCACTTCGCCGGCCGCGGGGGAGGGGGTGGGAACCTCGCGGATTTCCAGGGTATCGGGTGCGCCGAAGGCGGAAAGGATGACGGCTTTCATGAGTAGGTGTGTCCTAGGTTTGTGCATTATATGCACATAATGTTTACTATTTACACATCTGCGGTATAGTTTGCATAGCCGGCACCGGCCTGTCAACGTGTCGCCGGCGTCATTCAACGGAAGAGGCCTGCATGGGTATCGACTATCGTCCGCTCGAGGGCGGCATCCACGAGATCGTCATCAACCGCCCGGAGCGCATGAACGCGCTGGACGTGCCCGCGAAGCGGGAACTGGGCCGCATCTGGCGCGACGCGGCGCAGGACCCCGCCGTATCGGTACTGGTGCTGCGCGGCGCCGGCGAGAAGGCCTTCTGCGCCGGCTCGGACATCAAGGAGATGCAGGCGACCGGCACCATGGTCGACACGCCGACGCTGATGGACGCGATTCCCGGCATAGGCGTGGAGCTGCACAAGCCGGTCGTGGCGGCGCTGCACGGCTTCACCATAGGCATGGGGCTGACCCTGGCCATCCATGCCGATTTCCGCATCGCCGCCGAGACCGGCAAGCTGGGATTCCCCGAAGTCCAGCACGGCATGCTCTCGGGCGTCAGCGCCGTCACGCTGCCGGGGCTGGTGGGCGAACCGCGCGCGCTGGACCTGATGCTGACGGCCCGGCTGATCGAACCGCGGGAAGCGCTGCGCATCGGGCTGGTGGACGAGGTCGTGCCCGACAGCCTCGCGGCCGCGATGGCGCTTGCGCGGCGCATCGCGTCGAATTCCGCGGCGGCGGTGGCGCAGACCAAGCGACTGATCCTGCTGGAGCGCCGGCGCCGCGCCCGCGAGCATGCCGCCGCCATCGACGACGCGCGGCTGGCCATACTCGAATCGAAAGAGTTCGGCGACGTGGTGGCCCACAAACCCGGGGCGGGACGCATCCGCTAGGGCATGCCTATCCGTTGATGCGCCGCCCGGCGTCCAGCAGGCGGCCGATGTCCTGTGCCGCCAGCAGTTCCACCGTTCCCTGCGCGAGCTGCGACAGCGGCCGCTCGCGGGCGGTGGCCAATACGAGGTTGTTGCGCATGCGGGGCGAGCCGATGGCGGAGATCCTGAACGGGCCGCCTTCGACCGTGCTGGCGATGGGCGCCGCGCTGCGCGGCACGATGGCATAGCCCTGTCCGCTCAGCGCGAGCTTGAGCAGGGTATGCACCGCGTCGACCTCGGCCACGACGTTCAGCTTGATGCCATGGGGCCGGCAGCCGGCCTCGATCACGTTGCGCACGGCGTTCGGAATGCTGGGCACCAGGACCGGATAGCGCTCCAGCTCCCGTGCCGCCAGCCGCGCCGGCAGCGGAAAGGCGGGCTTGGGGCGGCCGCACAGCACCATGTCTTCGCGATACAGGCTGCGGTATTCGAGCCGGGGGCTGGGCGGAGGATCGAACAGCAGCGCGATCTCGATCTTGCCCAGTATCAGGTCCTCGCGCAGCGCGACGCTCAGGCCCTCGGAAACGGAAATCGATGCCTCGGGATAGCGCTGGCGGAATTGCTTGACGAGTTCCGGCGTCAGCACATGCGCGATGCGCGGAGGCAGGCCCACGGTCAGCCTGCCGGTGGGCTGTTCGCGCAGCGCCTGGATGTCGGCGCGGGCCTGCCGTGTCAGCTTCAGGATGGCGTTGCCGTAGGAAAGCAGGCACTTGCCGGATTCGGTCAGTTCCACGCCGCGGCCGGTGCGGACCAGCAGATGGGATTTCAGCTCGAGTTCCAGCAGGCGGATGTGGCGGCTGAGCGTGGGCTGGGAGACGCCCGCCACCAGCGCGGCGCGGGTCAGGCTGCCCAGTTCGGCCACGCGCACGAAGGATTCCAGCTGCTGCAGGTCCATGGTATTTGATTTATGGATATCAGATGTAGAAGCTATTTTATTGATGAAAATGGCACGCGTGCGCACAATGCCGCCTCTTGACTAAACGCCGCCAGCGGGATTCCGCCAAGGCGGCATGCACGAGGAGACCCCATGCAGATGTCCCGCAAATTCCTGGTCCCGGCCGTTGCCCTGGCGCTGGCTTCCACGCTGGGCGCCGCGCGCGCCGAGGACTACCCCGCCCGGCCGGTGCGCATCGTGATCCCGTTCGCGCCCGGTGGCAGCAATGACATCGTCGGCCGCCTGATCGGCGAGGAGCTGACCAAGCGCCTGGGGCAGCCGTTCATCGTCGACAACCGGGGCGGAGCGGGCGGCACCATCGGCACCGAAGTGGTGGCCAAGTCCCGTCCGGACGGCTATACGCTGTTGCTGATCTCGACGCCGCACACGGCGAATTCGACGCTGTACAAGAAGCTGCCCTACGATCCGGCCAAGGACTTCTCGCCCGTTGCCCGGCTGGCGACCGCGCCGCTGTTGATCTCGGTCTATCCGGGCCTGCCCGTGAAGACGCTGTCGGACCTAATCGCCTACGCCAAGGCCAATCCCGGCAAGCTCAACTACGTGTCGTCCGGCGTGGGCAGCTCGCAGCACCTGGTCAGCGAACTGTTCGAGATCCGGGCCGGCATCTCGATGACGCACGTGCCCTACAAGGGCGCCGGCGCCGCCCTGACCGACGTTGCCGCGGGCCATGCCCAGGTGTCCGTCGGCACCGTGCTGCAGGCCCTGCCGCACGTCAAGGCCAACCGCCTGCGGCCGCTGGCCGTCAGCGGTTCCAAGCGCCAACCCGTGCTGCCCGAGGTGCCCACGGTCCAGGAAGCGGGCCTGGCTGGCTACGACGGCGACAACTGGTGGGGCATCCTGGCGCCGGCCGGCACGCCGCCGGCCATCGTCGACAAGCTGAGCAAGGCCATCGGCGACATCCTGGCCGAGCCGGACATGCGCCAGCGCCTGGAGGCCGAGAGCGCGTCGGTGGCCTATCTGTCGCCCGAGCCCTTCGGCAAGTTCATGGCCGGCGAGACGACCAAGTGGGCGGAGCTGATCAAGCGGCTGGGCATCCAGGCCGATTGACGCGTCCGGCAGGCAATTTCTGGAAGATGCATCTATGAGCAGACCCGCCGCGGTGTTATTGCGGTATTCCCCGGTGCCCGCCGACCTGGCGGCCATCGAACGACTGGCGGCCGAGGTGGTGGCCGCCCACCCCGGATGCTTCGAGCGCGTGGACGCGAACCGTGCGCTGGATGGCTCCCATCTGTACCTGTACTTCTGGTCGGCGCGGCCCGGCGGCCTGGAACTGGCCGGCGCCATCGCCGAGCGGGCCGGCAGGCTGCTGCCCGGCCAGGCGCCTGACGTCCTGCTGCTGTCGCCGGTGCAGGACCTGCCCGGCGTCTCGCAGGGCCAGCCGGTCACGCACCACTACGTGGTCGAGACCGACGTGCGTCCCGATGTGGCCGAGGATCTGTCGAACTGGTATGGGCAGGAACACCTGCCCGGGCTGGCCGCCGTGACGGGCAACGTGCGCGCGCGCCGGCTGGTGGCGGACAATCCCGACGGCAGCCAGCGCTCGCTGGCCTGCTACGACCTGACCACGCCCGCCATCCAGCAGGATCCCGCCTGGCTGGCGGTGCGCGCGACCGGCTGGAGCAGCCGCGTGCGCCCGCATTTCCAGAACACGCGCCGGGTCATGTGCGAACGGATCTACGTACTCGAACCCGGCCTAGGAGCGATATGACTTCCGCAATCAGACAAGGCGGCGTGCCTGCCCTGGTGGACGCCCGCATCACCCGCATCGAGACCATTCCGCTGAGGGTGGAGCTGGAGCGGCCGGCCACGGGTTCGACCCTGAAGCTGACCCATCGCTGCACCATCGTCACGCGCGTGCACACCGACGCCGGCGTGGTGGGCGAGTGCTTCAACGGCAACGACGACGAACTTCAGCCGGCCATCATCCGGCTGATCCACGATGAACTGGAGCCCTTGCTCAAGGGCCGCCGCGTGGCGGCCATCGACGACGCCTGGGCCGCCACGCGGCGCGCGACCGAGCCTTTCCTGCGCGACCGCCGGGTGGCGCTGCGGGCCCAGGCCTGCGTGGACAGCGCGCTGCACGATGCCGTGGGCAAGCTGGCCGGCCTGCCGCTGCACCTGTTGTGGGGCGGCGCGCGCGAGCGGGTGCCGGTGGTCGCGCTGGGCGGGTACTACCGCCAGAGCGGCGACCTGGAGGCCCTGGCGGACGAAGTGGCCGAACTGAAGGCCTTCGGCATCCATGGCCTGAAGCTCAAGCTGGGGGGCAAGACGCCCGCCGAGGACGCCCTGCGCGCCCAGACCGTGCGCCGGGCCGGCGGCGATGGCTTCGTGCTGGCCTGCGACGCCAACCAGGGATGGAGCCGCGAAGAGGCGCTGGAGTTCGTGCGCCGGACGCGCGACCTGAACCTGGCCTGGTTCGAGGAGCCCTGCCGCTGGGACAACGACCGCGCCGACATGGCCGTGGTGCGGACCGTGGGAGGCGTGCCGGTGGCCGCGGGGCAGAGCGAACTGTCGCGCTTCGGTTGCCGCGACCTGCTGACGGCGGGCGCCATCGACATTTGCAACTTCGATGCGAGCTGGGGCGGCGGTCCGACCGAGTGGCGGCGCGTGGCGATGCTGGCCTCGGCCTTCAACGTCGCGGTCATGCAGCACCTGGAGCCGCAGATCGGCCTGATGATGTCGGCGGGCGTGGTCAACGGCCGCTATGCCGAAGTCATGCTTCCCTGGCGCGATCCGTTCTTCTACAAGCTGATCGCGAACCAGCCGGCCCGGCCGTTCGTCGATGGGTTCTACACGCTGCCGACCGCGCCGGGCTGGGGCATGAGCTTCGACCCGGAGTACCTGGAGTTCGCGCGGCGCAAGTAGCGGCCGCCGGCTCAGCGCGCCGCGAGCAGGGCCTCGACGGCGCGCGCCACCGCCAGCAGGCGGCGGTCCTGGCCGCCCGGCGCGGCCAGCATGAGGCCGACCGGCGCCGTGCCCGGTGCGTGGCAGGGCAGCGAAATGGCGCACCCGTCCAGGAAGTTGATGAAGGTCGGGTTGCGCAGCACCAGCAGGTTGGTCCGGCCATAGGCCTCGTCGTCGGCCAGTTCACCCAGCACCGGCGCGATCACGGGCACCGTGGGGCAGGCGATGGCGTCCAGCGTCTCGAAGTGGCGGCTCGTGCGCCGTATCCAGTCGGCGCGGCGGGCGTGCAGTTCGGCGAGGTCCTGCGCGGTCAGCTGCGCGCCTTTCTCGATGCGCACCTTGACGCGCGGGTCGTACAGGTCGCCGTGGCGGGCCATCATGTCCCGGTGCAGCGGATAGGACTCGGCGGCCGTGTAGCCGCCCTTGGCATTGATGGCGGCCAGTTCCGCGAACTCCGCGAAGGGCACGTCCACGATGGCCGCGCCGGCTTGCGACAGCCGCCGCAGCGCGTCCTGGAAGGCCGAGGCCACGTCATGGTCCATGCCGTCCAGCACCAGGGTCTGCGGCACGCCCATGCGCAGCCCGTCCAGGGACGCACGCTCGTTCGGGTACACCGGATCGCCGGACAGGATGGCGTCGACGATGGCGCAGCAATTCACCGTGCGGCCGATGCCGCCTATGCTGTCCAGCGTGGTCGACAGCGGGAAGGCGCCGGTGGCGGGTACGCGCGCGGCGGTGGGTTTGAAGCCGGTCAGGCCGGTCAGCGCGGCGGGGATGCGGCACGAGCCTCCGGTGTCGGTGCCCAGGCCCACGGCCGCCATCCCGTCCGTGACCGACACCGCCGCGCCCGAGGACGAACCGCCGGGAATCCGGCCGGTCTTGCGGTCGTAGGGGTTGAGCGGCGTGCCGTGGTGGGGATTGAGTCCCAGCCCCGAATAGGCGAACTCCGTCATGTTCGTGCGGCCCATGACGACGAAGCCCGCCTCGCGCAGGCGGGCGACCGCCTCGGCGTCGCGCGCGGCGGGCGGGGCCTCGGCCAGCACGCGCGAGCCCGCCGTCGTGACCTGGCCTTCGATGTCGAACAAGTCCTTGATCGAGATGGGAATACCCGCCAGGCGCCGGGTGCTTTCCCCTCGCGCGCGCGCCGCGTCGATCGCGTCGGCGGCCCGCCGCGCGCCATCGGCGTCCACCAGGGTATAGACGCGCGCGCCTTCGCCGGAGGGGTCGGCGATGCGCGCCAGGCAGTCTTCCACCAGCGCGCGGCTGGTGACGCGGCCGGCGTCCAGCTCGGCGCTCAGGTGTTCTAGGGACTTGTCGGGCGGAGTCATATCAATCATCCATGCGTGCTGGGCGCCCGAAGGGCGTAGGGGTGGGCCTCAGGCAGGGTCGTAGTAGTGTATTTCCAGAAGGAGACAGCCGCCGTTGGACTTGAACGGGCCGTGCCAGGCGCCGGGCGGGCGCACCGCGTAGGTGTAGCCGGAGAACGGCGTGCCGCCGTTGCCGTCGGCGTCGTTGCCCACCGTGAGGTCGCCGGAGACCAGGAAGACTTCCTCCCAATGGTCATGGACGATGGCCTCCCGCGTGTGGAGTCCGGGCGGGAAGCGCAGGAGGCGGGTGCGGCTGCCCCGCTTGTTCAGGACGTCCAGCGCGCCGGCCAGGATCTTCTCGCGGGCGCCGGAGGCGGGGTCGTAGCCTTCGGGCAATTGCCAGCCGTTCTCCATGTCCACGTTATGGAATTCGTCGTGCGGTTTGTTCACGGGCATAAAAAGGGGCTCCTGATATGAAAGGGAATCAGCCGGCCACGGGCAGCGACTCGGCGAGATAGCCGTGGCGCAGCGTGCGGTCCAGCACGGGGTCGTGCAGTTCGAAATCGAAGCGGGCCGAGTGGCGGATGCCGCCGTGGGCGGGCAGCGTGCCGCAGAACATCGCGCCGCCTTCGGGCAGGGCGCCACCGCCGTCGGCATAGCCGGCGATCAGCTCGAGCGGATGGCGCATGGCCGTCACCGGGCCGTCCTGGTAGGGCACGCGCCGGCCGTCTTCCTCGATGAAGGCGCGCAGCAGCAGCCGGTCCCAGTGCGCGGCCACATCGTCGAACAGCCACCAGTCAGCGCCCACGGGTTTCTCGCACAACTGCTTGGAGATCGCCACGCCCATGGTCTCGACCTTGCGGTCGGTGTGGTCCGAGCCTATGCCTACCCACAACCGCCCGCCCGCGCGCAGCATGACGAACTCGACCTCGCCGCTGGAGTCGGTGCCGCAGACCTCGATGCGGTCGCGTGTGGTCAGGCGGGAGGCCGCGACGCGGTAGTACATGGGGGTGGCGGCCGGGCGCGGGACACCCAGGGCCTCCAACTCGGCGATGTGTTTCTCCATGGCCTCGCGGTCGCGGCCGGTCCAGCCGGCGATGACTGCGTGCGAGATGGCGGTGTCGCGCGAGGCGGTGCCCGCGCCGGTGATGAAGTTCAGGAGCATCGTGTATCCATCGGAAAAACGTGGCGGCCGCGCATGCGGACATGGCGGCCGGATCGGGCGGGCCGTCAGTCCAGCCTGGCATTGGCTGCCTTGACCACCTTCTGCCAATGGGCCGATTCCTGCGCGATGAAGGCGCGGAACTCGTCGGGCTTGTCGGCGATGATGGTCAGCCCCAGCGACTCCAGCCGGGAGGTGACGGCGGGGTCGTGCAAGGCCTTGGCGAACTCGGTGTTCAGCCGGTCGACGATGGAGCGCGGCGTGCCCGCGGGCGCGACGAAGCTGTACCAGTTGCCGGCCTGCACGTCGGGGTAGCCGGCCTCGGCCGAGGTAGGGATGTCGGGCGCCTGCGGGCTGCGTTCCTTGCCGGTCAGCGCGATGGCCTTCAGGCGGCCGCTCTTGACGTACTGGAGGACGTTCGAGAGGTTGTCGCACATCAGGCTGACGCGGCCGCTCAGGACGTCCTGCATGGCCGGGGCCGGTCCCTGGTAGGGTACGTGCACCAGGTCCACGCCGGTGGCCGCCTTCAGCGATTCGCCGCACAGGTGGCTGGTGCTGCCGTTGCCGGCCGAGGCGAAAGTCAGCTCGCCGGGACGCTTGCGCGCCAGGTCGACCAGTTCCTTCAGGTTGGAGGCCGCGATGCCGGGGTGGGCCACCAGCAGGTTGGGGGTGGACGCGGCGTTGATGACGGGATCGAAGTCCTTGGCCGGGGCGTACGACAGCTTGCCGTACACCCAGGGATTGATGGCCAGCACGCCGGTCGTGGCCATCAGCAGCGTGTAGCCGTCGGCCGGCGAGGTCGCCACTTTCGCGGCGCCCAGCGAGCCGTTGGCGCCGGCGCGGTTCTCGACGACCACCGTGGCGCCCAGGGCCTTCGAGACATGGGGGGCCAGCAGGCGGGGAATGATGTCGCTGGTGCTGCCCGGGGGGAACGGCGTCACGATGGTGATGGGACGGCTGGGATAAGAGTCGGCCCAGGCCGGAGCCGTGGCCGACACCAGCGCGAGCATACTGCCTAGTGCGAATTTGCTGAACATGCTGAACTCCCGATGGAGGATGGTAGGGAAGGGGAGCGCATACTGCGGGTCACGCGCCCTGGTGCATCTCCGGCCGCCGCAGGCTGCTGATCATGGACACCTTCAACAGGTACTCCCTGGCCAGTTGCCCGTCGCCGGCCGTGCGGGTCATTTCTTCGCGCCAGGTCTTCTGCCGCGCCTCGTCCCGCGTCTCCAGGTTGTTCTTGTTGGCGATGGTGATCTTGTTCACGTAGTCGAGCGCCACGGGCCGCCGTTCCGCCTCGTACCTGTCCAGCAGGGCCTCGCCGGCCTGCCCCAGGCAGACGCGGGCCAGCTTGTCGGCAAGATTGAAAGCATCATGTATGCCACCGTTCATGCCCATGCCGCCCAGCGGATTGTTCAGGTGGGCCGCGTCGCCCGCCAGGAAGGCCCGGCCCACCCGGTATCGCGGCGCCACGCGCTGGTGCACGGAATAGATGGTGCGGTGCTCGATGGCGTAGCCGGCCGGGTTCGGGTGCACGCATTGCAGGCGGCGCTGGATGCTGGCGTCCGACAGGATGTCGGCATCGGTCTCGTCCGCGCCCACCGGCAGCATCACGCGCCAGAGGCCGGGCACGCGCAAGAGGAAGAACCACTGCTCGGGATCGGCGAAGTAGCTGACTTCGGCCAGGCCGGGGATGACGTCGGCGAAATCGAAAGGGGTGCTGGCCACCAGGAAGCGTTCGGTCCAGGTGAAGCCTTCCAGCACCACGCCCAGCAGGTCGCGCACCGCGCTGCGGCCGCCGTCGGCGCCGATCAGCCAGGTGCCGCGTTCCGTCGTCGTGGCGCCGTCGGCGCCCTGGAGCGTAAGCGTGACGCCGTCCGCATCCTGCCGGACGTCGGTCGCGCGCGCGTCGAAGCGGACCTCGGCATGCGGGATGCGCGCCAGGCGTTCGACCAGCAGGCCGTTCAGCTTGAACTGCTCGCACTGGAGGCGATAGGGGTGCGCGGTCTCGTCGCCGATGGCGCCGAAGTTGAACTCTGCCACCCAGCCCTGGCGGTCGCGGTACTGCATGCGCGGGGCCACCAGGCCCATGTTGATGAGTAATTTCGAAATATCCAGGCGAGCGAGCAGGTCCAGCGTGGAAGGCTGGAAGGTCGAGGCGCGCAAGGTCTGCGGCAGGCTGGCCTCGGCCTCGAACACCGTCACGGGGATGCCGGCATCCGCCAGCACGTTGGCGGCCACCAGGCCCACGGGGCCGGCGCCGGCGATCAGGACTCGTTCGTTGTTTGCGGTCATGGCATGCAGGAATGTGGAGGAACGGGACACATCCTAGGAGTCTTGTCCGCGGTCCGACAAACGATTTATTCTGGAGACATCTTGAGTTTTTGGAATGACCCAATGCGACGCAGGCTGCCCAGCATCGGTGCGTTGACCGCCTTCGACGCGGCGGCGCGCCACCTCAGCATCACCCGCGCGGCGGCCGAGCTGTCACTGACCGAAAGCGCCGTGTCGCGCCAGATCTCGCTGTTAGAGGAACAACTCGGCGTGCGGCTGTTCCACCGCATCAAGAAGCGCATCTCGCTCACGCGTGCGGGAGCCATGTATGGCGAGCGGGTGATGCAGACCATCGAACGCATCGAGCGCGATACGCAGGAAGTCATGGGGCACGAGGGAGGCGGCGTGGTGCTCGAGATCGCCGCCCTGCCGACCGTGGGATCGCAATGGCTGGTGCCCAGGCTGGCCTCGTTCTACGACGACCAGCCCGGGGCCACCGTGCACGTCAGCGCGCGCAGCACGCGCTTCTTCTTCAGCGAAAGCGCGCTGGACGGCGCCCTGTATTTCGGCGCGCCCGACTGGCCCGGCGCGGGGATCGACCACTTGTTCGACGAGGTGCTGCTGCCGGTGGGCAGCCCGGCATTGCTGCGGGGCGCCGCCGCGCCCGGTCCGCGAGACATCGTAGGCTGCCGGCTGCTGCACCTGATGACCCGCCCCGAGGCCTGGCGCCACTGGTGCTCGGCGGCTGGCCTGCCCGACGTCAACGTCATGCGGGGGCCGCGCTTCGAGATCCAGTCCATGCTGATCAGCGCCGCCTGCGCCGGCCTGGGCGTGGCGCTGCTGCCGCGTTTCCTGATCGGCGACCAACTGCGCTCGGGCAAGCTCAAGGTGTTGTCGGACCTGGCCGTGCGCAGCGAGGGCGCCTATTACTTCGCCTATCCGGTCGAGAACGCCGGCGACCCGGTGCTGGCGGATTTTCGCGCCTGGCTGCAGGCGCAGACCGCATCTCTCAGGACGCGGACACGGGCAGGCGGTACCGCTCCAGCCGCTCGCGGTCTATCCAGTCGTCCACGCAAGGGGACGGCGGCAGCGCCACGCGGCCGCGCCGGATGACGGGTTCGGCCGGCACGACCTGCTCGGCCAGGGTCAGGAAGAAAGTCTGTTCCGCGGCGAAGGCGCAGTCGGCGGCAGGCACGACCGCGGCTTGTTGCAGGTTGATCAGGGTACCGAGCGCGCTTTCCGCATAGATGCCGGTGGCGATTCGAGCTCCGTACTTGCGCGCCAGGACGCCGATGGCCAGCGTCTCGGTCATGCCTATGCGCCCGGGCTTGGCGCTGAGCGAGCGCGCGCCCCGTTCCAGGAACAGCGCGGCGTCGGCGACCGTGGCGCAGGGGCTGTCCACCAGGATGGGCAGGGCGGTGCCCCGCTGCAAGGCCTCGAAATGGGCATCCGGGCGCAGCGGGCAGGGATCTTCCGCGGTCTCGACCCCTTCGTCCTCGAGCAGGCGCAGGTAGGCCGCGGCCTCGTCCGGCGCGTAGGCCGAGTTGGCGTCCACGTTGAAGACCGCGCCGTCGCCCACGGCCCGCCGTATGGCGCGCAGCGCCCGCCGGTCGACGTCCATCCCCTGTCCGCCCTTGATCTTGAACGCGCGGATGCCATGGCGCTCGGCCGCGCCCGCGGCTTCGCGGGCCATGACCTCCGGAGGCTGGCGGGTCACGGTCCAGGTCACCTCGACCTCGGGCGTGCCGCCCCAGAATTGCCACAGCGGCTGCCCGGCGCGGGCGGCGCGCAGCATCCAGCAGGCGGTCTCCAGCATCCCCTTGGCCAGTCGATTCTCCGGCAGGGGAGCCAGCGCCTGGCGCAGCGCGGCCGGGTCGGATACGTCCAGGCCCGCCGCCGCAGGCATCACCAGGTCGCGGAAGGCCGCGGCCAGCGAGGCCGGCGAGACGCCGGACCAGGTCGCCTTGACCGTGCCTTCGGCCATGCCGGCCAGGCCGTCGTCCGACTCGATGCGCAGCAGGGCGTAGACGCCGGCGTCCTCGATCGCGTTGGCCCAGACCACCTGGCGGCGATAGGCCAGGCGGTAGAAGTCCAGCGACCAGCGGGCGATCTTCATGGCAGGGGGTCAGCCCATCGTGATGTTGGCTTTCTTGATCAGCTTGCGCCAGGTTTCCATCTCGCGCTCGACGTGGGTCCGGAACTCGTCAGGCGTGGTGCCCAGCATCTCGACCCCCTGGGACTTGAAGTGCTCCTTGAAGTCGGCCGATTGCACGATCTTGTTCAACTCGCGATTGAGCTTGTCGACGATGGGCTTGGGCGTGCCGGCCGGCGCGACATAGCCCCACCAGCCCGAGGCATCGTAGCCGGGCAGGGTTTCGGCGATGGTGGGCACGTTGGGCAGCACCGACATGCGTTCCTTGCCCGTGACGGCAATCGCCTTCACGCGGCCGGGCTGCAGGTAGGCCATCGCGCCCGTATAGGTGCTGAACGTCAGTTGCACCTGTCCGCTGGCGACGTCGTTCAGGCCTTGCGCCAGGCCCTTGTAGGGAATGTGCATCAGGTCGATCTGGGCCATGTCCTTGAGCAGCTCGCCCATCAGGTGGGCGCTGCCGCCGTTGCCGGTCGAGGCGTACGAGATCTTGCCCGGTTGCGACTTGGCCAGCGCGATCAGCTCGGGGAGCGTGTTGGCGGGCAGGCTGGGGGTGGCGGTCATCACGTAGGGCGAGGTTCCCACCAGGGTGATGAAGCTGAAGCTCTTGATGGAGTCGTAGGGCAGCTTGGGAACCAGGCTCGGATTGATCGAGTGCGAGGCTGCCGTCTGCAGCAGCGTGTAGCCGTCGGGTTCGGCGCGTGCGACGTATTCGGTGCCGATGACGGTGCCGCCGCCGGGTTTGTTCTCCACGACGACCGATTGCTTGAGCGCTTCGGACAACTGCTGCGCGATGCGGCGCGCCAGTACGTCATTGATCGCGCCCGGCGTGTAGGGAACGATGATGCGTATCGGCCGCGACGGATAATTGGCCGCGGATTCGCTTTGCGCCCATGCGGGCAGCGTCGTCGCCAAGGCAGCCGCGACGGCTCCCAGCCGGAGGGCGAAACGGGTCTTCATGCTGTCTCCTCGATGGCGGCTGTCCGGAGGACTTCTCGTCCTTGCCGGGGAAAAGCCAGATTGTTGCTTAAATCAACTATGGATTTTATCAACTATACCGTAACAAGTTGCCGCTTTCAACGATGGCGCGCTGGGGAAAACCCCGGGCGCGCCGCTCGCTTCATTCATTCGTAGGACAGGGTGTCGAACAGCGCTTGCAAGGCCGCCGGCGGCGTGCCGGCGCCCAGCGCCAGCATCAGCGCGATGCGCGCCTTGTACGGGTCCAGGCCGGCGGCCTGGATGAAATCGCCGGTGCCCGGATGTGCCACCCGGCCGGCGCCGGTACGGGTGGCGCGCACGATCGCCAGGCCGCGGCGGCCGGCCTCGCGCAACAGCGGCTCGATGCGGCCGCTGATGGAACCGTTGCCGTAGCCGGCCCAGACCAGCCCGCGCGCGCCGGCGCGCAGGACCGCATCGACCATCGAGGTGGAGATGCCGGGGTAGTCGAACAGGATGTCCACGGGCGCCAGCGGCGTGTCCGGCGGGAAACGCGGCGGGCGGCGGCGGGGCGGCGAGAGCCAGCCCACGTAGCCATCCTGGACGAAGCCGGCGGCGCCGGCTTCCCCGCTATCGAAGGCGTCCACACGATGCGTGTGCGCCTTGCGCAGATGGCGGGCGTGGTGGACCCGGCCGTTCAGGACGGCAACGACGCCGTGCCGCGCCGCCCACGGGCACGCCGCCACCTGCACGGCCTGCAGCAGGTTCATGGGACCGTCGGCGGAGATCGCGGTGGCGGGGCGCATGGCGCCGGTGATGACCAGCGGCTTGGCCAGGGCCAGGGTCAGGTGCAGGAACCAGGCCGTCTCCTCCAGGGTGTCGGTGCCGTGGGTCAGCACCACGCCGTCGACGCCGGGGTCCGACTGTGCCTGCGCCAGTTCCCGCGCCAGCATTTGCCATAACTCGGGCAGCGCGTCCTTGCTGTCCAGCGAAGCCAGTTGCCGCGCATCCAGGCGGATGTCGTCCTGAAGGGGAAGGTCGGCCAGCAGCGCGGCGGCCGGAAGGGCGCCGGCGCGGTAGCCGCTGGTATCCCGCGGCGATGGCGCGGCGCCGGCGATGGTGCCGCCGGTGGCCACGATGCGCACGGAGGCGGGGCGGCGCGTCATGCGGCCTCCGCGGAGTATGCTCGCGTGGGGACGCGCAGTCGCGCCCCCCTGCCAGGACTATCCGTATGCACGATGCGACACACCGCCTGCTGGCCGCGCTCAGAATGCGCCAGCTCGAACTCATCAGTACCCTGGCCGATGCCGGCAACATGCGGGCGGCGGGCCAGCGGCTGCATCTGAGCACGGCCGCGGTCAGCAAGGGGCTGCGCGAAGTGGAGGCGCTGTTCGGCACGGCCATCTTCCATCGCCTGCCGCGCGGCGTGGTCACGACCGCGGCCGGCGACCTGATCGTCCAGCGTGCGCGGGTGCTGCTGGGCGAGGTGGCCCAGCTGGCGGACGAACTGGCCGCGCATGGCATGCCGGCCGACCAGGGCATGCGGCTGGGCGCGCCGCCCTTCATCGCCTGGACGCTGGTGCCCAGGCTGCTGCGTGACCTGGCGGCCCATGGGGGCCTGCCGCCCGTGCGCATCGTCGAGGGCCGGCTGGCCGACATGTGCCAGAAGCTGGAGGCCGGCGACCTCGACGTGCTGGTCACGATGAACACGCCGTCCGAGCTTGGCGGGCTGAGGCCGGACGGTTTCGTCATCGAGCAGATAGGAGTCGAGGAGTGGACCGTGGTGTGCGCGCCCAAGCATCCGCTGGCCGCGGACCGCCGGCGGCGCCACGCGTGGCGGTCGTTGCGCGACGAAGCGTGGATCCTGCCGCCCCGGCCGACCAATGCCCGCATGATGGTCGAGCAGGTCATGCTGCAGCACGGCCTGGCGCCCATCGTGCCTCGCATCGAATCCACCAATGCCATCACCAACCTGCAACTGGCCGAACAGGCGCTGGGCGTGACCCTGGCGGCGCGTTGCGTGATCGAGGATCGCCTGCGGCGCGGCACCCTGGTGGAGATCGGCATGGAAGACCTGCCCGCGCCGGTACCGATCGCGATGGTCTACCGCTTCAGCGGCGCTCATCGCGGGGGCGTGTCGGCGCTGCGCGAGGCGGCGCAGCGGCTGCGCAGCGCGGCCACGCCGCCCGAGGCCAGTCCCAGTTCGTCCACCAGGAAGTTCTCGGCCCGGAAGTCGCGCGCATAGACCGATTCCAGGATGTCGATGCAGGCCGACAGCAGCGGCGTGTCCACGCCCGCGGCCCGGGCCAGCGCTTCCTGGAACACCAGCCCGAAGGGGGCGTCCTCCAGCACGTAGCGGTGGTCCAGGCGGGCGGGGCCCGATGGACCCATGCCGCGCGCCTGGATGGCCGCGGCCATCTCGTGCAGCGGCCCGGCTTCGATATGGTAGGACCGGCTGTAATGCTCGGCCAGCGTGGGAAGGGCGAAGCCCAGCGCCGCGGCGGTGGCCAGGCGTTCCCGATCGAGCCCTTCGGCCAGGCGGCCGACCACCGGCGTGAAGCAGCCGAACAGTGGCCAGTCCTCGCCCCGGTCCATGCGGGTCAGGTTGGGGATGACCTCGGCGGCGTGGGCGATGGGGTTGATGTTGGCCAGCGTCGGCGCCAGCAGGTCGCCGGCGTCGACGAAGCGCTCGCCCAGCAAGGCGGCGCAAAGCGCCAGGATGCGGCCGCCATCTCCGGTCGAGGCCATGTCGATGCGATGGCGCAGCGGATTCGCGTGCAGCCGGCCGTCGGGCAGGAAGTGGGCGGTCGTGGGCGTCGTGGCCCAGCCCGCGGCATGCAGCTCGCAGCCGCGCCGCGCCGCGCGCTCGCGCAGCCAGAGCGGCGCCAGGCTGAGCGCGCCGCTGACGATGACGGTCTGGCCGTCGCGCCACAGCGGTGCCAGCCGTCCCAGCACGTCGGCATAGGCGTTGCCCGGCAGGCAGACGATGACGGTATCGAACCCGGCCAGCCGTTCAGGCGCGGCCAGCAGCTCGATCTCCACGTCGCCGTCCAGGGCGCCGGTGCAGGCGATGCGCGCCATGCCGCCGCGGCGTTCGAGCCGCGATGCGGTGGGAGACCACAGGAAGGGACGGTGTCCGTGACGAAGCAGATAGGCTGCGGTGGCGCAGCCGATGGGCCCGGCGCCGACGACTGCGACGTCGAGCGCGGGGTGGGAATGCGAGGCCATCCTAGTCCAGGGAGATGTGGCGTTCGCGGATGATGCGGGCCCACTTGGCGCTTTCCGCGGCCGCGGCGCGGCGAAGCTCGTCGGGCGAACTGTCGACGATCTCCACGCCCTGCCGGCGCAGCTTGTCGCGCAGGTCGCTGCCCGCCAGCACCTTGTGCACGGCCTGGTGCAGGCGGTCGATGACCGGGCGCGGCGTTCCCGCGGGCGCGAACAGCGCGAAGTTGGTCGTCGACTCGAAGCTGGGCACGCCCGATTCGCCCACGGTGGGAACCTCGGGCAGCAAGGGCGAGCGGGCGGTGCCCGTCACGGCGATGGCCTTGAGGCGGCCGGCGGAAGCGAAGGGCAGGGCGACGCCCAGGTCCAGGAAGGCCGCGTCGACTTCTCCGGCGGCCACCGCGTTGTTGGCCGGACCGCCGCCCTTGTAGGGGACATGCGTCATGGAAATGCCCGTCAGGCTCATGAACAGCTCGGCCGCCAGGTGGCTGGTCGAGCCGTTGCCGCCCGAGGCGACGTTCAGGCGGCCGGGCTGCTTGCGGGCCAGGGCCAGCAATTCCTTCACGCCGCCGGCCTCCAGCGTGGGGCGTACCGCCAGGATGAGCGGGCTCGAGGCCAGCAGCGAGATCGGGGCGAGGTCGCGTTCGTGCCGGTACGGCAGCGATTTGTACAGGTGCTCGGCGATGGCGTAGGTGCTGTTGGTGGCCAGGATCAGCGTGTAGCCGTCGGCCGGGGCAGCCGCCACCTGGGCGTGGCCGATCGTGCCGTTGGCGCCGGGCCGGTTGTCCACCACCACCTGCTGGCCGAGCTGCTGGCTCAGTTCCGTGGAAACCATGCGGGCCAGCAGATCGGTCGCGCCGCCGGGCGACCACCCGACCACCATCTTGACGGGACGGGAGGGATAAGCGCCGGATTGCGCGTGGGCGGCCGGGGCAAGGGCGATGGCCAGCGCGGCCCATAGGCTTATGGCGGGTAAGGTTTTCATCGAAGGGAGTCCGGGGTGAAGGGTACGATGAGTGTATTGAGCGCCTGTCCGCCTGACGAGCGACGTCTTTTCAAGCCTCGTCAACCTTCGGTTAACGCAGCGTGGCCACCGCCCGCTTTCCCGCCGGGCGCATTCCTTGCACGAGAACGAAATGACCGCACTGTCCGTACTGGATCTGTCACCCATCTGCGCCGGCGGCACCGCCGCCGACGCGTTCCGCAACACCCTCGACCTGGCCCAGCATGCCGAACGCTGGGGCTATCGCCGCTACTGGCTGGCCGAGCATCACAACATGCCCGGCATCGCCAGCGCCGCAACGGCCCTCGTGATTTCCCACGTGGCCGCCGGGACGCGGCACATGCGGGTGGGCGCGGGCGGCGTCATGCTGCCCAACCATGCGCCGCTGGTCATCGCCGAACAGTTCGGCACGCTGGCCTCGCTATACCCGGGCCGCATCGACCTCGGCCTGGGCCGCGCGCCCGGCTCGGACCAGGCCACCGCCCGCGCGCTGCGCCGGGGGCAGGGCGATACCGCCGACCGCTTTCCCCAGGACGTGGCCGAGCTGCAGCACTATTTCCGGGCGCCGAGCCCGGGGCAGGCGGTGCAGGCCGTGCCCGGCGGCGGTCTGGACGTGCCGCTGTGGCTGCTCGGATCCAGTCTTTTCAGCGCGCAGCTGGCGGCGCAGATGGGGCTGCCCTTCGCCTTCGCCTCGCACTTCGCGCCGGGCTACCTCACGGCGGCGCTGGACCTCTACCGCACGCGCTTCCAGCCTTCCGAGGCCTTGCGCCAACCCTATGTGATGCTGGGCATCAACGTGTTCGCCGCGGACACCCGGGACGAGGCGCGCCGCCTGTTCACGTCGCTGCAACTGCAATTCGTCAACCTGATCCGGGGGACGCCCGGCAAGCTGAACGCCCCCGTGGACAACATCGAGGAGATCTGGAGCGGGGCCGAGAAAGCGCACATCGAGCGCTCGCTGTCCTGCGCGGTGGTGGGAACGCCGGAGGACGTCGAGGCCGGACTGGACGAGTTCGCGCGCCGGCATGGGGCCGACGAGCTGATGGTGACCGCGCAGGTCTACGACCACGCCGCGCGCCTGCGATCGTTCGAGATCACCGCCGCCGCGGGAGCTCGGCTGGGGTGGATGGAAAACGCGGCGTGAGGGGGTTCAATCGTCCCGCTCGGGCAGGCGCTCGGCCTTCAGCGGCAGCACCCTGCCCAGCCAGAACCCATGCACCAGGTGGTCGCGGCGCGGAAGTCCGGTGTCCGGATGCACCAGTACGTCCAGGCCGCGCCGGTTCAGCATGAGCCAGGGTACGAGCGAGGCGAAGACGGCGGGGTCGAACAGCAACTGGTACATGGCCTGGGTATGCGGGCCGACGGGTACGTCGTGCCAGCGGCCGGCGCGCAGGGGGAAGCGCGCGACGGCTTCCTCGCGCACGATCGCGGCCACGTCGCGGGTGGTGGCGGGGTCGTAGTAGACATGGGCATGGAATGCGCGAATGATGCCGGTGTCGTGGAAGTCTGCCTGCATGGCTTGGGGCCTGGATGGCGGTGCGGACCGCGGTGGTGAACGAAAGAGAGCAAGGCGCGGCGGTGCCGCGTCCTGTATGGATTCTATGTGACGGAGCGACAAGTGGATCTGGGATTGAAAGGAAAAGTGGCGGTGGTGACGGGCGCGACGGCCGGCATAGGCCTGGCGTCCGCGCTGAAATTCGTGGAAGAGGGCGCCCGGGTGGCGATCTGCGCCCGCAGCGCGGACAAGCTGGCGGCCACCGTGGAACTGTTGCGCGCCAAGGGCGGCGACGTCTTCGGGCTGGCCACGGACATCTCCAGGCCCGAGGAAATCGAGCGTTTCTTCACGGCCGTGGCGGATCATTTCGGCCGCATCGACATCCTGGTCAACAATGCCGGCACCTCGATGCGCGGCCCGTTCCTGAAGGTCAGCGACGCCGACTGGGATGCCGATCTCGAACTGAAGCTGTACGGGGCGATCCGCTGTTCGCGCCTGGCCGTCCAGCACATGAAGAAACAAGGGGGCGGCCGCATCGTCAACATCTCGACCATAGGCGGCAAGCAGCCCGCCGCCACGTCCATGCCGACCTCGGTCTCCCGCGCGGCCGGACTGGCCCTGACCAAGGCGCTGTCGCGCGAGTTCGCGGCCGACAACATCCTGGTGAACGCCGTCTGCATCGGCAAGATCAAGGCCGGACAGCACGAGCGCGCCGCCGCCTCCAAGGGCCGGGATGCCGACGACCTGTACCGCGAATTCGCTCAGGACATTCCTCTGGGACGGGTGGGCGAAGCCGAGGAAGCCGCCAACGTCATCGTCTTCCTTGCCTCCGGCGCGGCCAGCTATGTGACCGGCTCCAGCGTCAACCTGGACGGCGGAGCCTCCTCGGTCATGTGACGCGGCGCGGACCTTGGTCCGCGGCGGGACTTGCAATCGCCGGCCTGCGCCTATATAGTTAGTTCAACTAACTAACTTATTGGGCGCGGCGCCCATGCGTGCGCCCCCGCCAGGATCATGTTGGACCCCACCGGTAACGAATCGATCGACCTGGCCGCGCAATTGCGGCCGGCCATCCTGCGGCTGAACAGGCTCTTGCGGCGCGAGACCCAGACCTTCGGCGTATCGCCGCTCATGGTCATGCTGGTGTCGGCCATCGACAAGGAGCCGGGCATAGGCGTCAACGACCTGGCCAATCGCGAGAACATGCGCGCCGCCAGCATGAGCAACCACATCAAGCAGCTCGAGGCCGCCGGCTACATCCAGCGCGACCAGACCCTGCACGCGGACAAGCGCCGCGTGGGACTGGCCGTGACCCCGGAGGGACGCCGGCTGGTGGCCGAGGTGCGCAAGCGCCGCACCGACTGGCTGGCGGGCCGCATCGCCAAGCTCGATCCCGACGACCGCGCCGCGCTTGGCCGCGCGGCCAAAGCCCTGCAGCATCTTGGGGAGTGAAAGACATGGCCTTGTCCACCAACGATCACTCCCCGTTCATCGCCCGGATCACGCAGCGGCTCGGGCCCATGGTCGTGCCGCTCATCGTCGGCTGCGCGCTGTTCATGCAGATGCTGGACTCCACCGTCATCGCCACGGCCTTGCCCTCGATGGCGCATTCCTTCGGCGAGGATCCGGTCAGGCTCAACGTCGCGATCACCGCCTACCTGCTCAGCGCCGCCGTGTTCGTGCCCATCTGCGGCTGGGCCGCCGACCGGTTCGGCGCGCGCCAGGTGTTCGCCTCCGCCATCGTCCTGTTCACCCTCAGCTCCACGCTGTGCGGCCTGTCGCAGACCCTGGGCCAGATGGTGGCGGGCCGGATGCTGCAGGGGTTCGCCGGCGCGATGATGGTCCCGGTGGGACGCATCGTGCTGCTGCGCACCGTGTCCAAGTCGGAACTGGTGCGCGCCATGTCCTTCCTCAGCATGCCCGCCTTGCTGGGGCCCATCTTCGGGCCGGCCGTGGGAGGCTTCCTGGTCGAATACGGATCCTGGCGCTGGATCTTCTTCATGAACCTGCCCATCGGCGTCCTGGGCGTGATCCTGGCGCTGCGCTACATCCACGATACCGAGGCGGGCCAGCCGCAGCCGCTGGATATCATCGGCTTCCTGCTGACCGCCGTCTGCCTGGGCACGCTGGTGTTCTGCTTCGAGGCCGTGGGCCACGGCGTGCTGTCGACGCCCATGGTGCTGGCGATGCTGGCGCTGGGGGGCGTATGCGGATTGCTGTATGTCAGGCATGCGGAGCGGTCGCCGCATCCCATCCTGGACTTCCGCCTGCTGAAGATCCCGACCTTCTCCATCGCGCTGCTGGGCGGCAACCTTTGCCGGCTGGCGGTCGGCGCCGTGCCCTTCCTGCTGGCCATGCAGTTGCAGGTGGCGTTCGGCATGGGGCCCTTCGCCGCGGGGATGCTGACCTTCGCCGGCGCGCTGGGCGCGCTGATGATGAAGATGAGCGCCAGTCCCATCATCAAGCGCTTCGGATTCCGCCGTACCCTGGTGGTCAACGCCTTCCTGACCGGGGTGTCCATCATCGGCTGCGTGCTGTTTACCTCGGCCACCCCGCACGCCGTCATCATCATCGTGCTGCTGCTGGGCGGTTTCTTCCGGTCGCTGCAGCTGACCGGCGTCAATTCGCTGGCCTATGCCGACATCGGCCCCGAGCAGATGGGCCGGGCCACCGGCATGGCCAGCGCGGTCCAGCAACTGGCCATCAGCCTGGGCGTGGCCGTGGCCGCCTTCGCCCTCAAGGTCAGCATGGCCGCGCGCGGCACCTCCACGCTCGATGCCTACGACGTGATCCCCGGCTTCCTGGTCATCGGCATCACGATGATGATGTCCGTCCTGTTCTTCAGCCGTCTTTCCGCCAACGCCGGCTCCGCCGTCAGCGGAAAAAAATAGCCCCCCCTACGCGCTGACGCGCGCAAGGGAAGCCCACCCCCTACCCGCTTGCGCGGGCCCCCTCAAGGGGGCGATGCGGGTGGACCGGCAAAGCCGGATCCACCGCATCCTGGGTCTAGTACCCGTTTCTTGGGTTGTGGCGCCGGTGCTTCGCTGGCTACCAGTGAAGCACCGGTGATTCAGTCCAAGACAGTTTCCCTAGACCCAGGAAACCGCGGATCTGGCTCCGCCAGTCCGCCGGTTTCGCCCCCTGGGGGGCGCCCGAAGGGCGTAGGGGGGGGGGGGGCTTCGCCTCTACACCATGTTTTTCGGGACGACCCAGGCGTCGAACTGCTCGTTCGTCACGTAGCCCAGGGCCAGCGCGGATTCGCGCAGGGACAGGTTTTCCTTGTGGGCCTTCTTGGCGATCTGGGCGGCCTTGTCGTAGCCGATGTGGGGATTGAGGGCGGTGACGAGCATCAGGGAGCGTTCCACCAGTTCGGCGATGCGGTCGCGGTTGGGTTCCAGGCCGGCCACGCAGTTCTTCTCGAAGCTTTCCATGCCGTCGGCCAGCAGGCGTACCGACTGCAGGAAGTTGTGGATCAGCATGGGCTTGAAGACATTCAGCTCGAAGTTGCCGCTGGCGCCGCCGATGTTGATGGCGACGTCGTTGCCCAGGACCTGGGCGCCGAGCATGGTCAGGGCCTCGGACTGCGTCGGGTTGACCTTGCCGGGCATGATGGAGCTGCCGGGCTCGTTCTCGGGGATGCTGATCTCGCCCAGCCCGGAGCGCGGGCCGCTGGCGAGCCAGCGCACGTCGTTGGCCAGCTTGATCAGGCCGGCCGCCAGGGTCTTGAGGGCCCCGTGCGAGAACAGCAGGCCCTCGTGCGAGGCCAGCGCCTGGAACTTGTTGGGCGCCGACTCGAACGGCAGGCCGGTTTCGCGGGCCAGTTCGGCGGCCACCTTCGCGCCGAATTCCGGATGGGTGTTCAGGCCGGTGCCGACCGCGGTGCCGCCTATGGCCAGCTGCAGCAGGCTGCGCTGGGCATGGCGGATCTGTTCTTCGGCCAGGAGGAGCTGGGCCTCGTGGCCCGACAGTTCCTGCCCCAGGGTCAGGGGCGTGGCATCCTGCAGGTGGGTGCGGCCGATCTTGACGATGTCCGCATAGGCCCGAGCCTTGTCCCCCAGCGTCTTGCGCAGCCGCGCCAGGGCGGGCAGCAGGCGGGCGTGGATCTGCAACGCCGCCGCCACGTGCATGGCCGTGGGAAACACGTCGTTGGAGGATTGGCCGCGGTTGACGTGATCGTTGGGATGGACCAGGCGCGCCTCGCCACGTTCGCCGCCCAGCAGTTCCGAGGCCCGGTTGGCCAGTACCTCGTTGACGTTCATGTTGGTCTGCGTGCCCGAGCCGGTCTGCCAGACGCTAAGCGGGAATTCGTCCGGCCAGCGGCCGGCGATGATTTCGTCGGCCGCCGCCTCGATGGCGTGAGCCGCGCGGCCGTCGAGCAGGCCCAGTTCGGCGTTGACGCGGGCGGCGGCGCGCTTGACCTGGGCCAGGGCCGTGATCAGCGGCGCGGGCATCTTCTCGTGCGAGATCGCGAAGAACTGCAGCGATCGCTGGGTCTGGGCGCCCCATAAATGCTGGGCGGGAACGTCGATCGGACCGAAGGTGTCCTTTTCAACTCGGGTTTGCATGTTCATCTCCTTGCCTGCCCGGCCCGGCCTGCGGGCCTGGATGATTCCAGGTTAGCAGAAGCCTTGCGCGCATCGGCTTGTGTCCCTGCAAGCGACTGTGGTAAAGGATGAGCGATGCCAGAACCAGGGAGCTTTTCGTGTTCGAACGAGCCGAGCGGGACCCGTCCATGGACGAGCGGGAGTACGAGCGGCGCGAGCTCGTGCTCAGGACGGAACTGCTCCAACAGCAGTACGAGCTCCTGAAGCAACGCGACCGTGCGGTGCTGATCGTGGTGGCGGGGATCGATGGCGCGGGCAAGGGGTCGGCGATCAACCTGCTCAACGAGTGGATGGACCCGCGCCACATCCGTACCCTGGCCTTCGGCGATCCGAGCGTGGACGAGGCCCAGCGGCCGGCCATGTGGCGCTACTGGAACGCGCTGCCCGCGCTGGGACAGACCGGCATCGTCTTCGGTTCCTGGTATGCGCCGCTTTTCAAGGAGGCGGCGCGCAAGAAGCCCGACATGGACCGCATCGGGGCGATGGCCGCCGAGATCCTGCGCTTCGAGGCCATGCTGGCCAGCGAGCGGGTGCGGATGCTCAAGCTCTGGTATCACCTGTCGCGCGGCGCGCAGATCGCCCGCATCGATGCGCAACTGGCCGACCCCGCCACGGCCTGGCGAGTGTCCGAGGCCGACCTGAAGGTCCGCAAAAAATTCGACCGGCTGCGCACGGCTGGCGAGATCGTGCTGGGCGCCACCGACGCGGCCTATACGCCCTGGCGGGTGGTGCCGAGCGCCGATGCCCGGCTGCGCGCCGTCGAGACCGCTGCGGCGGTATTGCAGGCGATGCGCGAGCCGTTGCCGCGCGCACCGCGCCGGCCGCCGCTGCAGGCCGCGCGCCATGCCGGCCGTTCCGGCGCGGCGCTCGAGCCGGCGCCGGGCGGCGGCAAGCTGGACGAGGTCGATTATGAAAGGCAACTGGCCCGCTGGCAGGCGCGCCTGTCGGAGCAGGTCCGCGCCAAGCGCTTTCGCAAGCGCTCGCTGGTACTGGTGTTCGAGGGCGTGGATGCCGCGGGCAAGGGCGGCGCGATCCGGCGCGTCTCGCACGCGCTGGACGTGCGTGACTTCGATATCGTCCCCATCTCCGCGCCCAGCGACGACGAGCTGGCCCATCCGTATCTGTGGCGGTTCTGGCGCCACCTGCCGCTGCATGGCCGGGTGTGCATCTTCGATCGCTCCTGGTATGGCCGGGTGCTGGTCGAGCGGGTCGAGTCCCTGATCCCGCCCGCCACGTGGCGGCGCGCCTATGACGAGATCAACGATTTCGAGGACCAGTTGCGCCGCGGCGGCGCGGTGGTGCTGAAGTTCTGGTTGTCGGTCTCGCGCCAGGAGCAACTGCGCCGCTTCAAGGAGCGCCGCGATTCCCCCTTCAAGAACTTCAAGCTCACGCCGGACGATTGGCGCAACCGGCGCAAGTGGGACGACTACATGTCGGCCGCGCGCGACATGATCGCGCGCACGGACACCGCGCACGCGCCCTGGATCGTGATCGCCGACGACGACAAGCGCACCGCCCGGGTCAAGGTCCTGGAACACATCGTGAAGGCCATGGATGAAGCATAGCCCGCGCCAACCTTCCACGGCGTGGGTGTTGGCCGTCACGCTGGCGATCCAGTCCCTGGCCTCGGCGGCGACCATCGCGCCGGCGGTGGTCGGCCCGGTGGCCACGCGCGAACTCGGCCTGCCCTCGAGCGCCATCGGTTTCTACATGGCCCTGGTCTACCTGGGCGCCATGTTCACCAGCGTGGTCGGCGGCACCCTGGTCAACCGCCTGGGCGCGGTGCGATGCAGCCAGGCGGCCCTGCTGCTGTGCGGCCTGGGCATGGGCCTGCTGTGCAGCGGCGGACCCGCGGCCGCCGCCCTCGGGGCCCTGGTCATCGGCGCCGGGTATGGGCCCATCACGCCATCGAGTTCCTACCTCTTGATGCGCAGCACGCCCGCCCACCGCATGTCGCTGGTGTTCTCGATCAAGCAGACCGGCGTGCCGCTGGGCGGCGTGCTGGCCGCGCTCGTCAGTCCGCAGATCGAGCACGTGCTGGGCTGGCGGTGGGCGCTGGGGGTATGCGCCGCGGCCTGCCTGCTGTGCATGCTGGTCGCGCAGAGCGTGCGGCGCAGCCTGGACGCGCCGGGCGAGGCCGCCGCACCGTGGCGCTGGCAAGACCTGGCGCGGCCGGTCGGACTGGTCTGGCGCACGCCCGCGCTGCGCCTCATGGCCGTGTGTTCGCTGCTGTTCTCCTTCATCCAGCTGGCGATCACCGCCTATCTGGTGACCTACCTGAACCTGTCGCTGGGATGGACCCTGATCGCGGCGGGCGTCATCCTGTCCTTGTCCCAGGTGGCCGGCGTGGCCGGACGGATCCTGTGGGGCATCGTGGCCGATCGCTGGGCCCCGCCACGCAAGGTCCTGGGCGGACTGGCCCTGACGATGGCGGGAAGCTGCGTCGCCACCGCCTGCCTCCAGGCGTCCACGCCATGGATCCTGGTGGCCGCCGTCGCCGTCGTGTTCGGCGCTTCAGCGATAGGCTGGAACGGTGTGTTCCTGGCCGAGGTCGCTCGGCGCTCGCCGGCGGGCCAGGCCGGCGCGGCCACGGGCGGGACGCTGCTGTTCACCTATTTCGGGGTGCTCGTGGGCCAACCCCTGTTCAGCTACGTGGCATCGCTGGCGGGCGAGGCCGGCCAGCCCGGCTATGCCTGGGCATACGGGCTGCTGGTGATTCCCGCGCTGTTCTGCGCCAGCTGGCTGTTACGCGCGCGGGGCTAGCGGACCTGGGCGATGACGTGGGCCACGGCCGCGGTCAGCTTCTTCACGTAGGGAATGTGCAGGAACTCGTTGGGTCCGTGGGCGTTGGACCGGGGGCCCAGCACGCCGGTGATCAGGAACTGGGCCTCGGGGAATTTCGCGCCCAGCATGCCCATGAAGGGTATGGTGCCGCCTTCGCCTATCCACGCCGTGCCCTGCCCGAAGGCCGACTGCGAGGCCGCGTCCAGGGCGCGTGCGAGCCAGGGCGCGGTCGGCGGCGCGTTCCAGCCGCCGGCGCCACCCTCGCTTTCGAACCGGACCCGGGCCTGGTAGGGAGGGTCCTGCTCCAGCGCGGCCTTCATCGCCCGCGTCGCGCGGTCGGCGTCCACCGTGGGCGGCAGGCGCATGCTGAGCTTGAGCGAGGTCTTGGGGCGCAACACGTTGCCCGCGGCGTCGATGGACGGCAGGCCGGCCGCGCCGGTGACGGACAGCGCCGGCCGCCAGGTGCGGTTCAGGATGCCCTCGACCGGGTCGGTGGTGGTGGGCAGGGCATGGGTGTGGCCGTCGGCGCCGTGCGAGCATCCTACCCAGGGAAACTGCTTCCACACCTGGTCGCCCAGGATGGCGCCGGCGGTACGGGCCTGGGCCAGGCGTTCCCCGGGGATGGCGGCATGCAGTTCAGGCAGCAGCACGCGGCCGGTGGCCGGGTCGTCGATCCGGTTGAGCAGCTGGCGCGCGATCCGGAACGACGAGGGCACCAGGCCGCTGGCCATGCCCGAATGGACGCCCTCGTCCAGGATCTCGACCGTCAGCACGCCGCCGGTCAGTCCGCGCAACGAGGTCGTCACCCACAGTTGCTCGTAGTTGCCGCAACCCGAGTCCAGGCCCACCACCAGCGTCGGCGGACCGATGCGCGGGGCGAGCAGGTCCAGGTAGGCGGGCAGGTCATAGCTGCCGCTTTCCTCGCAGGTCTCGATCAGCCCCACGCAGCGGGGGCGGGGTATGTCCTGGGCGTCCATCGCGGCCAGCGTGGCCAGGGCGGCATAGACGGCGTAGCCGTCGTCCGCGCTGCCGCGACCGTACAGCTTGCCGTCCTCGATCTTCGGCGTCCACGGACCCAGGTCCTGGCGCCAGCCGGTCATCTCGGGCTGCTTGTCCAGGTGGCCGTAGAACAGCACGGTGCGGTCGCCCCCCAGGCCCTGGGTGGCCGGCGCCTCGAAATACAGGCAGGGCGTGCGGCCCGGGATGGCGACGATCTCGACCTGCAGCCCCGTGACCGGCTGAGCGCGCGCCCACTTCGCCGCCGCGTCCACCACCGCGGCCAGGTGACCGTGCTCGGCCCAATTGGGATCGAACATGGGCGACTTGGCGGGCACGCGCACGTAGTCGGCCAAGAGGGGGATCAGTTCATCGTCATAGCGGCGCGCCAGCACCGCGGCGAGGTCGGACAGGTCCATGAGGGGCTCCCGGGTCAGCCTCCAGTGTAGAACTTGTAGCCGGAGAAGGCAGCCTGCGGATCGCTTGCAAGATTTACATGTAATTCTTACCTGAGGCGGGACAGGGCACCGTGCAAATCTTATAAGAGACCCCCCGATTACCCAGTGCAACAGGCTTTTCAAAGGGCAAGCGCGGCATGGTACGGAATGTGCTCGTCATCCGGCACGACGTCCAACGCGTCGAACAGAGCCCGCCGTCAGCGGGACGCGTCTTTACGGGAAAGCCAAGGAGAAGAACCATGTTGCGCTGGGCTACTATCTTTTTCGTGATCCCCTTGCTGGTTGCCGTCGTGGGACTCGGCGATTTCGCGGCCGGTGCCGCCAATATCGCCTTCGTCCTGTTCCTGGTTTCGCTGGGAGCGTTCCTGGCCACCTTCTTCGTCCGGTCCCCCGAGGAGACGGAAGAGGGCTATGAGGGCGAATGGTCCCGCTGACCGCGGAGGGCAAAAAAACCGATGAACATGCAGCGCCTTTTTCGCGGTTGAACATGGTTGCACGACGCGTTTCGCAGGCGGCCGGGCCGTCCGGTCCTTCCTATCGCATTTTGGCAGAGCACGCCCCGGGCGTGCTCTGGTCCGCTTCCACGACGGGGGAGTGGGTGTATGTGAATCCCGCCTGGACCCGCCTGACGGGGCAATCCGCCGAGGCGGCGCTGGGCTGGGGCTGGCTGGCATGCGTGCCGGCCGACCAGCGCGAGCGGGTCCGGGCCGCCGTCGCCAAGGGAGCCGCCGATGCGGCTCCTTTCGACGTGGCGCACCGGGTGGCCACCGCCGACGGGCGGCAGGTGGACGCGCATACCCTGGCCCACCCCAGCCTGGAGGCCAACCGGCAATTCGTGGGGTTCAGCGGCACCTGCCTGCCCGCGCGCGAGTCCGCCGCGGCGCGCCCGCCTGATGGCAACCAGGCCGACGAGGGCCGGCTGCTGGACCTGCTGCCTCATGCCCTCGTCGCCTACGACGCATCCTTGCGCTATCTGTACGCCAACCGGGCGGCCGGCGAGTTGTTCGGCATCGAGCCGGTGGCGTTTGTCGGCAAGACCGCGCGCGAGCTCGGCGTGGCGCCCTACATCGCGTCGGCCTACGAGCAGGCGGTGGCGGACGCGCTGGCCACGGGAAAGGCCCAGACCTTCGACTATCGCATAGACACCGGATCCTCCACCCGCCACTTCCGCGTCCGCGTCGTGGCCGACGGCGCCGGCGGGCGCGCCTTGGCGGCGACCGTGGATGTCAGCGCGTGGGTGCGCGCCCAGGTGGAGCTCGACACGCTGCTGCTGCGCGAACAGGCGGCGCGGACGCAGGCGGAAACGGCGATCGGGGTACGCGACCAGTTCCTGTCCATGGTTTCCCACGAACTGCGGTCCCCGCTCAACGGCATCCAGAGTTGGGCCCACGTGCTCGAGAGCCGCGTCGACGCCGGCGTGCCGACGGTGGCGCGAGCGCTGGCGGGCATCAGGACCGGCGTGCAGCAGCAGGTCAGGCTGATCGACGAATTGCTCGACGCCACCCACGCGATGACGGGCCGCCTCCAGCTTTCGATGAGGCTGGAAGCGCTGGCGCCCATCGTCGAACGCGCGGTCGCGCAGGCCGCTCCGAAGGCCGCCGAACGCAATGTGAACCTGCGCGCCGAGCTGCCGCCCGGCGAGGTCCGGGTCTGGGGCAGCGCCGAGCGCATCGAGCAGATGGTGGGGCACCTGCTGGACAACGCCATCAAGTTCAGCCTGCCCGACGGCCAGGTCTCGGTACGGGTCGAGGCGACGCAGACCGAGGCCAGGATCGCCGTCGGAGACACCGGCAAGGGCATCGCGGCCGACGTCATGCCCTATCTGTTCGATCCGTTCCGCCAGCTCGATGCCTTCCGTGCCCGCCGTCCCGACGGGCTGGGCCTGGGGTTGACGCTGGTGCGGCATCTGGCCGAGCTGCAGGGCGGCAGGGTAGCCGCCCAGAGCGGAGGCGAAGGTCAGGGCGCGCTCTTCTCCATCTACCTGCCGCTGGCCGGCGAAGGCCAGGCGCGCGTGCCGGCCGCGGGGACCGGCACGCGCGCGGCCTCACCCGCGACCCTGAACGACGTGCGTATCCTCCTGGTCGAGGGGCATGCCGAGGCGCGCGGCGAACTGGCCGACTCCTTGAAGCAGGCGGGAGGAGAGGTCGTCGCGTGCGAATCCGGCGGGTCGGCCCTGGAGTACCTGCGCAGGGCGGACTCGGACGGCCTGCCCCATGTCATCGTCAGCGACATGACCCTGCCGGGCATGGACGGCAGCGATACGCTGGCCCGGATCCGCGAACTCGAGCGCGGCGCGCCCGATCGCTTTCCCACCCCGACTCCCGCCGTCGCCCTGACCTCGGCCAGCCGGTGCGAGGACCGTATCGGCGCGCTGGCGGCGGGCTTCCAGGTCTACCTGGCCAAGCCGGTGGAGTTTCCGCAACTGGTCGGATTGATAAACAACCTGGCGCGAACCGCTTTCCTGGAGCGGCGCTAGCCGGAAGGCGGCCGGCAGGCCGCCCTCCGTCCACGGCTACGCGTGTGCGCGCATCCGGTCGCGCAGTTCCTTCACCTGGTCGTGATTGCGCACGACGCCCTCGTATTGCACCTGTACCAGGGCCAGGAGCTGGGGCGGGAGTTCCTCGCGCAGGGCAGCCTGGTAGCGGCTCTTGGCCACGTCCTCGCCGCGTTCGCATTCCTCCAGGATGGCGAGGTCCGTACGCCCCGCCACCGCCGATTTCAGCCCCAGCCAGCCGCGGTGCAGCGCGCCGGCCGCGGTACCGCCTTCCTCGGGCTGGTCGCCCAGCGCCGCGACCTGCTCCTGCAACTGGGCCGCGGCTGTCGAGCAGTCGCCCGCGCGCCGGGAAAAAAGTGTCTTCAACTCGGGATCGTGGGCGTCCTGGGCAGCTTGCCGAAAGCCGTACTCGCCGTCCTTGCAGGTCTCGATCAAGTCGTTCAGTACTGTCGTCACATCTCGGGCCATCTTCGTCTCCTGGGTAGTCCGAATGAACCGGGCCACACCGGGCCCGGTCCGGGACTCCAGCAGGAAACGGACCCGCCGGAGGATCGGTCATTTCTTGGGATGACTGGGCTTGAGCTTCCAGTCCTTGTCGTCCTTGCCGGTACGGACTTCCTTTTCGGCATGCGCGGCGGCCCCGGGCGAGATCGGATCGCTGGCCGGGAAAGTGTCCTCCAGCGAGTCGTCCAGCAGTTCCTGGTAGGTCGGCAGCCCCTCGTCGGACTGCTTGGCCTTGTCCTTCGGGTCCTTTTCCGAACGGTTCTTGGGTTCAGTCTTCATGCGATGCTCCCGCAAATTGTCGCGTGGTCGAGTCGGCAAGACTCATGCCCGGGGTCAAGCCCCCGAGCCGCCGCCCGCCGACGGTTGCGGCGCCGCGGCCTGCCGTTCGTCGCCGTCCAGGCGGCGGACGAAACTGGCCTGCGGATTTGCAAACTGTATTCCCAACTGCTTGAAACGGCGATAGAGACGCTGGTTGAAGCCGCGCTGCACCGCGGCCTTGCCGCGATCCAGCGTGCGGATCTGTCCGGCCAGGGTGACCGAGGCACCGTCCACCTGGTCCACGCCCCACAGGTCCAGGTCGGCCAGCATCAGCGGACCCAGGTCGGGATCGTTGCGCATTTCCTCGCCCACGTTGCGGATCGCGGCGATGACCTCGTCCAGGTCCGAGTCGGCGCTGACGCTGACCCGCACGGAGGCGTTGCCGATGCCGCGGTTGCTGTTCGAGACCGTGCCCACGGCGCTGAAGGGGACCACGTGCAGGGCGCCGTCGCCCGCGCGCAGCCGCACCGTGCGTATGGACAGGTACTCGACCGTGCCCGATACCCCCGCCAGCGTCACCGAATCGCCCACCTGCATCGCGTTCTCCATCAGCAGGAAGATGCCGGTGATGAAGTCCTGCACCAGCTTTTGCGAGCCGAAGCCGATGGCCACGCCGATGATGCTGGCGCCGGCCAGCAGGGGCGCGATGTTGATGCCCAGTTCGTTGAGCGCGGTGAACAGCACGATCAGCGCGATCACGATGAACAGCGTCGTGCGCAGGATGGGGACCAGCGTGCGCAGCCGCGTGGCGCGGGCGAGATCGCCGGCCCGGGTCCAGCGCTCCATTCGGCGGTTGATCGACAGATTGGCGGCTTCCCAGGCGACCAGCGCGAGGACGCAGGCCACCGCGATGGTCGCGGTGGCCGAGACCAGCCTGCGGCCCACCGTGCCGGCCTCGAACCAGTCCAGCGCGTGCACGCCCCAGACCTCCAGCAGCGCGATCGCGGTGGCGACGAAGACCAGGATCATCACGACACGCTGCGCCAGCGTCTGGTAGGGCCGCCGGCCCGGCTGGCCGCTGCCCGCCGCGGGGGCGTCGCTGTAGAAGGCGCGGTCCAGCGCCCCCAGCAGGATCATGCTGAGGACGGTAGCCGCCAGCATGACCAGCGCCGTGCGCCAGACATAGTGCAGCAACTGCGACAGCCCGCTGGCCGTGCCCAGCGCCCATACCACCCAGAGTCCGGCGATGACCGCGATGGCGGTGGGCGCCCAGACATTGGCCAGCACCGCCCGCAGCCCCTCGTGTTCCTGTCCGCGTATCCAGCGCGACACCTGGCGCCGCCGCTGGACCACCATGACGATCAGCATCGCGTGCACGGCCAGGCCCACCAGCTTGGACAGCGCGTTGCGCGCATCGTCGCCGGCCCCCAGCAGGTAGGCGATCTCGGTCGCGGCCACGCCGAAGGCGCCGACCGCCACCACGCGCCGCAGCCAGGTGTCCAGATAGCGCGCCGATTCGTCGCCCAGCCGGGACAGGCGCAGGCAGGCACCCGACGGCGAGGTCAGCAGGCGCAGCGCGGTCATCGTCAGCCGCATGGCGAGGTAGGCGCCGATCAGCGGCAGGATGAACGGATAGAAGCCGGCGGCCGGCGCGCCGAACAGCCTCATCAGTATCGTCGCCACCACCAGGAAGCCGGCCAGCGGCACCAGGGCCAGGATGGCATGCGCCAGCGCGGCGGGCAGCCGGCGCACGATGCGCAGGTGCTGGTCGGGCTCGGCGGGCGTTTCCGTGTCGGGGTCGGGCGCGGAGGGCGGAACGGTAGCCGGGATGTACCGGCGTTCCGCGTAGGCCAGCAGCATCGCGCGCGGCCGGCGCAGCAGTCGTCCGATACCCGCTTCCACGCCCAGGGCCACGGCCAGGATCAACAGAATCGTGCCCAGGCCCTGGAAGGTCGCCGTGCGGGCCTCCGGCGTGCCGAGGTAGTACTGCCACCAGGCGCCCGCCGACCGCAGCGACCACAGCGTCGCTCCCGTCAGCCGCAGCTCGCCCAGCGCCGAGTCCACCCACTTGCCCGCCTGCGTGAAGGCCTGGGCGATGAGCCCGTCCTTCTCCAGGGCGACCGGCGCTTCCGGCGCGGCGGGCGCGGCCGCCGGCGGGGCGGCCTGCTGCTCCGTCGCCTCGGCGATGACGCTCAGCGTCTGCTCCAGTTCCGCCCGCCGGGCGTCGTCGCGCAGCAGGTCCAGGACCTGGCGCGCCTGGGCCGGCGTCACGGCCGCGGGGTCGGGAGCGGCGGCGTCGGCCGGCCGCGACATCCAGAGGGCCAGGCACAGCAGGGCGAGGGCGGTCCAGGGGCGTGGGCGTCGTGTCTGCATGGGGGCGGTCTGAAGAGGGGATAGGGCGATTCTACCCAGCCGCGCGGGCGGCTTGGCGGGGGCGGCCGCGGAAGTCGATGCCGGCCGGAAAGGGAGCGGCAGGCCTTGATTCGCACAAGTCGAAAAAAGTCGTTATAATCTTGCTTCTTTGCAGGGCTGTTAGCTCAGTTGGTAGAGCAGCGGACTCTTAATCCGTAGGTCGAGTGTTCGAGCCACTCACAGCCCACCAAGAATTCAGCAAGGAAAGACGCCTTAGGCGCCCGGCGGCCTAGGGCGTTTTTCTTTTGTGCGTTTTTTGTCGAAAGAACCGTCATGGCCGTGGCCATGAAGGGCTTTCATTCGCAGCCACGTGTGGTGAAGATGAACAAGCCTTTCATTTCGCTATGTCCAGAGATCACTCGGGCAGACGCGCTGACTCTGATGGACTGGTTGGAAGATGAGCGCGTCATCCGCTATCTGAGCGATTCGCGCCATGTCTCCCGCTTCATCGAACAGGTCATCGGCCGGGTCCAGTTGCCCATCCTGACCCATCTGTTCAACCAGGGCGGCCGATTCTTCATGGCCTACGACCGGCACGATGTGCCGGTGGGCTTCGTGCGCCTCGTCAAGACGGGTCCGGACTGCGAGATAGTCCTGGTCATCGGGGATCGCGACAACTGGGGCCGCAAGCTCGGCGCCAGCGCCATCCTCGAAGGCATGAAGCTCGCCTTCTTCGACATGCGGGCCGAGAAACTCATCGCCAAGATCCACCCGGACAACGCGCGTTCGCTGAAAGCCTTCCTGCGCTGCGGCTTCCTGCCTGAAAGCGAAACGCCGACGCTGAAGTCGTTTTCCATGACTGTCGAGCGCTATCTCCGGCTCTTGCGCGAAAACGCCGTGGGCGATTCCACCGATATCCATATCACCGAAATCGACAAGGCCCGGCTCAGCAGCCTGATCGCGCTCGAGCAGGGGCCGGCCGTGGTCGATCTCGAGCACGAGATCGAGCGAGCCATCGTCGTCGATCCGCGGCAAGTGGCGCGGAGCGTCGTCACGATGAATTCCCGCGCCTTGCTGCATCTGGACGACGAGGAAGTGGAGGTGGCCCTGGTCTACCCCGAGGACGCGGACGGCAGTGCCGGGAAGCTGTCGGTGTGCTCCGACGTCGGCGCGGCGATCCTGGGCTACCAGGAGGGAGATGCCATCGATTGGCGGATTTCGGACCGCACCCGCCGTATCTGCATCGAGAAAGTGCTTTACCAGCCGGAAGCCGCCGGGGATTTCCACCTGTAGGTTCGTGCTGTGCTCATAGCCGCCGATCGGCCTAGCCGATGGACGGCTGGTGCCGCCGATGCATGACCAGCCACTTGCCCACCGCGATGACGGACAGCGCGGCGACGATCTGCACCGCGAGTTCGACCATGGGGCCGGGTTCGCCCACGTGTTCGAGCACGAAGGTGTCGCTGATCAGCATGCCGCCGGCGATCCAGCCCAGCATGCCCGCGCCCAGCGTGACGATCACGGGGAAGCGGTCTATCAGCTTGAGCACCAGCGTGCTGCCCCAGACGATCACGGGTACGCTGACGCACAGGCCGAAGATCACGTAGTACAGCTGGTGCCCGAGGTGGGCGCTTTCGGCCGCGCCGGCGATGGCGATGACGTTGTCCAGGCTCATGGCGAAGTCGGCGATGATGATGGTCCGGATGGCGCCGAAGACGGACGTGCCGCCATCGATGTCGCCATGCGCGTCCTTCTCCTGGGCCAGCAGCTTGATGCCTATCCAGATGAGAAGCGCACAGCCCACGATCTTCAGGAAGGGCATGCTGAGCAGCGCCAGCGCGAAGGCGATCAGCAGGACGCGCAGCAGGATGGCGCCGGCGGTGCCCCACAGGATGCCCTTTATCCGTTGTCCGTGAGGCAGGTTGCGGCAGGCCAGGGCGATGACGATGGCGTTGTCGCCTCCCAGCAGGATGTCGATCAGGATGATCTGGAAGACGGCGCCCCAATGAAGCGTCTCGATGAGTTCGAGCATGACCCTGGCCCCCTTTGAAAGAACGTGGACGACGCATCGAGGCGACCGGGATGTCCGTTCGCGCGGGATGGATTGCCAGCCATTCTAGGCAGGAAGCGCGGGAAACGTTCTAATAATAGTACTATTGGAATGGTCACTCTTGCCGGGGGCGGGCGGCAGGGGCCGGCTTGTGCCGCCCGCACCCGGAAGCGGGGTCAATCTCCCCGGCAGGCGTTCTTCTGCGGCACCAGCGTGGCGGTCAGCAGGTAGTCCGACTGCACGTCGACCACGCAGGCCTTCCTGCCGGGACCTCCTCCCATGGCCACGTGCTGATCCGCTTCGAAGACGAACAGCGATGCGTTCGCGAGCTGCGCCACCACGTCCTTGGAGCTCTGGAACGGGGTGGCGGGGTCGCCGGTCGTGCCCCACACCATGATGGGGGGCGAGCCCTGCGCCCGGTAGTTGGTGGGCACGGGATCGGGCGCCACGGGCAGGTGGGCGCAGGGCCGGTTGATGTTGGCCTGTACCGCGCCGGTCAGCGGCGCCGCGGCGGCGGTTTGCGCCACGATGTCCTCGAACGCCGCGCCCTGCGGCAGGGGCTGGTCCATGCACGTCGTCCAGACCGCCGGGCCGAGCGATTCGCTGTTCGCCAGTCCGGAGGCTTGCGCCCGCATGGGATCCCAGTCCGCCGGCGTCTGCGCCGCGGCGCCGATGGCGACGGCCAGGGACGGATAGGCCACCGGTTCGTAGATGCTCAGCACGGAGACCAGCGTCAGCCAGCCGGTGGAAAGCGGGATGGGCGTGCCCTTGTAATCCATCCGCGCCGGCGCCGCATGCGCCCGGGCCAGCATTTCCCTGAACTGCCCTTCGGCCTGGTCGCGCATCGGACATTGCCCGGCGTTGCCGGCGCACCAGGAGAAGAATCGCTCCAGCCCCCGGTTCCAGGAGACTGCCTGGTTCACCAGTATCGTGGTCCCGGACTGGGCGGGATTGACGACGCCGTCGATGATCATCGCGCGGATGTGCGAAGGATAGAGGTCGGCGTAGACGATCCCGACCTCGGTACCGTAGGACACGCCCAGGTAGGTCAGCCTGGCGTCGCCCAGGGCGCGGCGCAGCACTTCGACGTCGCGGACCACGTTCATCGTGCCCATCAGGGGGAAAACGGGGTCGTCGCGGCAGGTGCGGGCGTAGGCGGCCGCGGCGGCGTCGAGCGCCTTGGCGCCGACGGCGGTGGTGTCGCCCAGGTCGTGGGCGAAGTACGTCGCCAGCGCGCCGCCGCAGCGCAAGGCGGGCGCGTCCGGCGGCGAGCCGGTGGGACGGGTGTGGCCGACGCCGCGCGGATCGAAGCCGACGATGTCGAAGCGTTGCCGCACTTGCGCCGACAGCTTGCCGGCGAAGTCCGGGACGGCGCCGACGCCGGAGCCGCCCGGTCCGCCGGGTTCGATGACGAGCGAGCCTATCCTGTTCCGTGCGTCGTCGGCCGGCCGGCGGCGCAGGGCCAGGTCCAGGGTCTTGCCCTTGGGGTCCGCGTAGTCGAGCGGGACCCGGACCACGGCGCAGTCGTAGCGTTCGCCGTCGACCCGGGACGGCACGGTGCCGTCCGGAAAGACCGTTTCGCAAGCCCGCCAGTCGGGTGCGGCGACGGCCACGGTGGTGGCGGCCAGGTTCTTGCTCGCGGCCGTATCGCCCTCGTCCGAACCGCCACCGCAACCGGCCAAAAGAAGGGCGGCGACCGCCGCCGCCGCCCGGGGGTGGCCATGCCGGCCCCGGTGCCTCGTTCTTGTCCTTGCCATTGTCCCTGCCCCCATGCCTTGAACGCCCGACGCCCCTGCGGCGATCCCATCTTGCCAGTTGGGGCGGGGCTTGGCTAGGGCGGGCTCAGTCGATCTTCAACCCGATCTGCCGTATCAGCTTGCCCCAGCGCTCCTTCTCGGCGTGCGAGAAGCTGGCCATCTCGGCCGGGGTGGTGGGCATGGCCTCGATACCCAGGGCCTCGAAGCGCGCTTTTACCGGCGCCGATTGCAGCGCGCCCACCAGCGCCTGGTTCAGGCGGTCGATGGTGGCCTGCGGCGTGCCGGTGGGGACCGACAGACCCTGCCAGGCGAAGGCGACGAAGTCCTTCAGCCCTTCCTCCTGCAGCGTGGGCGTGTCCGGCAGCGACTCGATGCGCCGGGCGCTGGCGACGGCCAGCGGACGCAGCTTGCCGCCGGTGATGTAGGGGATGCCGCTGCCGCTTTCGACGAACATGAACGGGATCTGGCCGGCCATGATGTCCTGGATGGCCGGGGCCGCGCCGCGATACGGCACGTGCACGAGGTTCAGGCCGGTGCGCTCGCGCAGGAGTTCGGTGGCCAGGTGATGCGGCGTGCCGGGGCCGGGCGAACCGTAGCTGACGCCCTGTTGCTGGGTGCGGGCCCAGGCCATGAAGCCCTTGAAGTCCTTGATGGGCGAGTCGGCGCGCACGACCAGGATGAGCGGAAAGCGGACCAGCATGCCCACCGGGCGCAGGTCGCGCTCGGCATCGTAGGTGAGCTTGCTGTACAGGAAGGGGTTGGTGGCCAGGGTGGCGTAGTCGGCGGTGACCATGACGTGGCCGTAGTCCTTGGAACGGACGACATAGTCGGTGGCGATGTTGTGGGCCGCGCCCGGTTTGTTGACGACCACGATGCTCTGTTGCAGCGTGCGTCCCATGGCCTCGGCCAGCACGCGCGCGACGGTGTCGGTGCCACCGCCGGGTGCCATGCCGACGACCCATTCGATGGGCCTCGAGTCCTGGGCCCAGGCCAGCGGCGCCGTCAGCAGCAGTGCCGCAAGTCCGGCCATCGCCCTCGATAGTGCGCCACGCCGGGCGCGGTGGGGGGATTTCATCTGTCGTCTCCTTGGTGGTTGGGGCGCTCAGTACACGCTGCCCGCCGGCGGATCGGCGGAGGCGGCCGGAGGCTGCCCGGTCTTGAAACCTGCGGCCAGGCGGCGCGCGGCCTGGGCCAGCAAGGTGATGTCCACGCCCACGGCGACGAAGCGCGCGCCCATTTCCAGGTAGCGCCTGGCCAGCACCGGGTCGGCCGACAGGATGCCGGCGGCCTTGCCCGCCGCCCGCACGGCGGCGATGCCGTCGGCGATGGCCCGCTGGACCTCCGGTTCGCCCGGCCGGCCGATGAACCCCATCGAGGCCGAGAGATCGGAGGGGCCAAAGAACACGCCGTCCACGCCCTCGGTGGCGGCGATCACCTCGAGGTTGGCCAGCGCGGCCTTGGATTCCACCTGGACCAGCACGCACATCTCGTCGTCGGCGCGGTGCAGGTAGCCTTCCACGCCGTTCCAGCGCGAGGCGCGCGCCAGCGCGCTGCCGACGCCGCGGATACCGTGCGGTGGATAGCGCGTGGCGGCCACCATGCGCGCGGCCTGTTCGGCGGTCTCGACCATGGGCACCAGCAGGGTCTGGGCGCCGACGTCCAGGTATTGCTTGATCAGCGCGGGATCGCCGGTCACCGGCCGCACCACGGGATGGACCGGGTAGGGCGCCACGGCCTGCAATTGCGACAGCACCGTGCGTACGTCGTTGGGGGCGTGCTCGCAGTCGATCAGCAGCCAGTCGAAGCCGGCGCCGGCCAGCATCTCGGCGGCGCAGCCGTCGGCCAGGCCGACCCACAGGCCGATCTGCGGCGGACCATCGCGCAGCGCGCGCTTGAAGGTATTGATGGGCAGTTGCATGGCGGCTCCCGGCATCAGGCGATGCGAAAGGCGATGGAGCCCAGGGGCCCGTAGTCGGCGTGGAAGGCATCGCCGGGCCGGGCGGGCACGGGGCGGGTGAACGAGCCCGCCAGCACGATCTGTCCGGCCTGCAGCGACTCGCCCCAGGGAGCCAGCTTGTTGGCCAGCCACGCGATGCCGTTGCCGGGGTGGTTCAGGACGGCGGCGGCGATGCCCGATTCCTCGATCACGCCGTTCTTGTAGAGCAGCGCGCCGACCCAGCGCAGATCCACCGCGTCGGGCCGGACCGGCCGCCCGCCCGTGACGATGCCGGCATTGGCGGCGTTATCGGAAATGGTGTCCACCACCTTGCGCGGTGCGCGCGTGTCGCGGTCGAACTGTTCGATGCGCGCGTCGATGATCTCGACGGCGGGCACGACGTAATCGGTGGCGGCCATCACGTCGAACAGCGTCACGCCTGGTCCGCGCAGGGGGCGGCCCAGGATGAAGCCCAGCTCCACCTCGATGCGAGGCGCGATGAAGCGTTCGGCGGGGATGTCGGTGCCGTCGTGGAAGAACATGTCGTCCAGCAGCGTGCCGTAGTCGGGCTCGTCGATCTGGCTGGACAACTGCATGGCGCGCGAGGTCAGGCCTATCTTGTGACCGCGCACGACGCGGCCTTCCTGGATCTTGGTACGGACCCAGGCGCGCGAGACGGCGTAGCCGTCCTCGATCGTCATGTCGGGGAAGCGCTTGGAGAAGTGTCCGACCTGGCTGCGGCTTTTCTCGGCCTGGTGCAATTCGGCCGCCAGCTCGGCGATGCGGGTTTCGCTAATCATGGAGGGTCATTTCCGGTTGAACAGGGGATGCAGGCTGCTGTGCTTGGCGTCGTAGACCTGGTCGCGGCTTTCGTCGACCTGGACCGTGATGCCGACCGGGCGGCGCGCCAGCAGCGGGTTCAGCGCATCGCGCAGCGTGGCGGCCAGCGCGTCGCCCACCGCCCGGTGCACCGCCGGGCTGCGGTCCGGCGCCATGCGCAGGTTGGCGTACAGGAAGCCATAGTCGCCCGCGCCGTCGGCGACGGCGGCATGCGCCGCCGGATAGGCCAGCACGCGGGTGCCGCCGGTGGGGAAGACCTGGCGGCCTTGCTCGTCGCGTTGGGCGATCAGGGTGTCGGCCAGCTTGCGGCACAGTGAGGGCATGTCGGCATCGCGCTCGATGTCCGGGCTGTAGAGCAGGACGAGGTGGGGCATGTCAGGTTCCCGGGGGCGTGTCGAGGAAGGTATCCGGCGGCAGCGGCGTCACCGGGAAGATGGCGTTGATCTGGCCGGTGCCGGAACTGCCGAAATAGGGGGTGACGATCTCCACCGGCTGGTCGTAGGCGGTCCAGCCCAGGGCGCCCAGCAGCATGGCCGTGTCGTGCATGCCGCCTTCGCCCCAGCACTTCTCGTTGTACATGGGCAGCATGGGGCAGAAGGTTCGCCAGTCTCCCCGTTCCCACAGTTCCACCACTCGCCGGTCCACCTGCTCCAGGAACGGATCCCATACCTTGTGCATGAACTCGGGCGCCATGCCGTTCTGCGCGAAATGGTGGCTGAGCGAGCCGCTGGCGAAGATGGCCACCGTGCCGTCGTAGCGTTCCTCGATCGCGCGGCGCACCGCCAGCCCCAGCCGGGCGCTGGCGGCCAGGTCGTGCCAGACGCACCATCCGGACATGCCCACGACCTTGAAGTGCAGGTCCGCGTTCATGTAGCGCATGGGAACCAGCGTGCCGTACTCCAGTTCAAGCGTGGTGGCGCTGTGCGCGCGAGTAGGCACGCCCATCTCGTTGGCGACGTCGGCGATCAGGTGGCCCAGTTCGGGGTTGCCGGGGTACTCGTAGGACAGGTTCTTGATGAAGTGCGGCAGCTCGTTGCTGGTGTAGCAGCCCGAGAAACGCGGCGCGCAATTGATGTGGTATTCACTGTTGACCAGCCAGTGGACGTCGAACACCACGATGGTGTCCACGCCCAGTTCGCGGCACCGCCGGCCGATCTCGACGTGCCCGTGGATGGCGGCCTGCCGGCAGCCCTTGTGCGGCCCGTCCAGTTCCGACAGGTACATGGACGGCACGTGGGTGATCTTGGCGGCCAGGGCGAGTGTTCCCATATCTGCTCCCGGCCTCGTCAGACGTCCACCGTGATGCCCGCGCGGCGCACCACCTCGGCGTATCGGGCGGTCTCGCTCTTGAGGAAGGCGTCGAACCGGTCCACCGATCCCGCCATCGACGCGATGCCGCCGTCGCGCATCGTCGCCTGGACCTTGGGGGCCTGCAGGCTGGCATTGATCGCGCCGTTGAGCTGCGCCACGATGGCATCCGGCACGCGCGCCGGCGCCAGCACGCCTTGCCACGAATTGGATTCCAGCGGCACGCCCTGTTCGGCCAGGGTCGGCACCTGCGGCGCGTACACGGAGCGTTCGGCCGTGGCCATGCCCAGCGCCACCAGCCGGCCGGCGTCCACGTGGCCGCGGAATTCCGGCCAGTTGCCGAACATCACCGTCACCTGCCCGCCCAGCAGGTCGTTCAGCGCCGGCGCCTGGCCCTTGTAGGGCACGTGCAGCAGGTCGATGCCGGCCTGCATCTTGAGCATCTCGCCCGCCAGGTGGGCCGAGGTGCCGTTGCCGAAGGAGGCATAGCTGAGCGAGCCGGGCGCCTTGCGCGCGGCGGCGACGAGGTCCGCCAGATTGCGCAGGCCGCTCTTGGGGTTGGCCGCCAGCACGTGTTCGGACATGCCCATCAGCGCCACCGGACGCAGGTCGGCGGGGTCGTAGGGCAGCTTTTTCACCAGCGAGGTGTTGGCGCAGAAGCTGTTGGCCACGGTGATCAGGGTGTAGCCGTCGGGGGCGGACTTGGCCGCGGCTTCCACGCCCACGACCGTGCCGGCCCCCGGCTTGTTCTCGACGATGAAGGATTGCCCCAGTTGGCGGCCCAGCTCGGCCGCGACCAGCCGCGTGACCACGTCGGTCGTGCCGCCGGGCGTGAACGGCACGATGATGCGCACCGCCCGGTTCGGATAGGACGATTGCTGGGCGCGCGCGCCGCGCAGGGCGAGGCCCGACAGGGCGCCGCCCGCCGCGAGCCGGAGCAGGGCGCGGCGGGACACGGGGAGGGGGGCTTGGGTCATGTCGTCTCCTGGTTGTCGTGGGTGCGCCGGGACTCAACGGCCCCAGTGCGGGATGTGATGGTCGGTGATCGAGACGCAGACGTTCTTGGGCTCCAGGAAGACCTCGTAGCTCCAGGTGCCGCCCTCGCGGCCGGTGCCGGAGGCCTTGGTGCCGCCGAAAGGCTGGCGCAGGTCGCGCACGTTCTGGCTGTTGACGAAGCACGTGCCGGCCTCGATGGCCGCCGCCACGCGATGGGCGCGCGCGAGGTCCCGGGTCCACACGTACGACGACAGCCCATAGCGGATGTCGTTGGCCAGGCGGATGGCGTGGGCCTCGTCGTCGAAGGGGATCAGGCAGGCGACCGGACCGAAGATCTCGTCCTGCGCGATCTTCATGTCGTTGCCAACGTTGCCGAACACCGTGGGGCGCACGAAGTTGCCGGCGCGGACCGCCGCGGGAAGATCGGGCGCGTCCAGCCCGCCGGCCAGGAGTTCCGCTCCTTCGTCCTGGCCCAGTTCGATGTAGCGGCGGACCTTGGCCAGGTGGTCGCGGGAGATCATGGGACCGACGATGGTGCCGGCATCGAGCGGGTCGCCCACGGTGATGCGCGCGGCGCGGGCCGCGAACTCCTCCGCGAAGCGGCGGTAGATCGACCGCTGGACCAGGATGCGCGAGCCGGCGGTGCAGCGTTCGCCGTTGTTCGAGAAGATCATGAATACGGCCGCGTCCATGGCCCGTTCCCAGTCGGCGTCCTCGAACACGACGAAGGGGCTCTTGCCGCCCAGTTCCATCGAGAACTTCTTCAGGCCCGCGGACTGGATGATGCGGTTGCCGGTGGCGGTGCTGCCGGTGAACGATATGGCGGCGACGTCCGGGTGGCGCACCAGCGCCTCGCCCGCCGTCCTGCCATAGCCGTGCACCACGTTCAGCACGCCTGGGGGCACGCCGGCCTCGAGCGCGAGCTGCCCCAGCCGCCACGCGGTGATGGGCGAGAGCTCGCTCATCTTCAGCACGGCGGTATTGCCGAAGGCTAGCGCCGGCGCGATCTTCCAGGTGGCCGTCATGAACGGCACGTTCCACGGGGAGATCAGCGCGCATACGCCCACGGGATGGTAGAGCGTGTAGTTCAGGTGCGTGGGCGTGGGATAGGTGTGGCCGTCCACCCGCGTGCACATCTCGGCGAAGTAGCTGAAGTTGTCGGCGGCGCGCGGCACCAGCTGCTTGCCGGTCTGGGCGATGACCTGGCCCGTGTCGCGCGTTTCCCAATCGGCCAGCTCGGGCACGTGGCGCTGGATCAGTTCTCCCAGCTTGCGCATGATGCGGCCGCGATCGGCGGCGGGAGTGGCGGCCCACCGGGGAAAGGCGGCCCGGGCCGCCGCGACGGCAGCCCGGACCTCGGCTTCGCCGCCCGAGGCGACGGTGGCCAGCACGGACTGGTCGGCCGGGTTGACGGTGTCGAAGGCCTGGTCGCTGTCGACCTCGCGGCCATCGATCAGGTGGGAAATGTGCAGGGACATGATGGAGTCCTGTTGAACGGCGGAAAGGAAGTTCAGCGGCCGAACACGTCGTCGCCCACGATGGTGTTGCGCAGGCTGCCGATGCCGTCTATCTCGGTGATGACTTCGTCGCCGGGCTTGACGTCGACCACGCCGTCCGGCGTGCCGGTCAGGATGACGTCGCCGGGGGCCAGGGTCATGAAGCCGCTCAGGTATTCGATCAGCGCGGGGATGTCGAACACCATGTCGCGGGTGTTGCCCTGCTGTGTGACGACGCCATTGACCAGGGTGCGCAACGCCAGCGCATGCGGGTCGGGCACGTCGGCCGCGTCGACGAACCAGGGGCCAAGCACGGTGCACGTGTCGCGGTTCTTGACGCGCAGGTTGGGGCGGTACCAGTTTTCCAGGTAGTCGCGGATGGCGTAGTCGTTGGCCACGGTGTAGCCGGCCACGTAATCCATGGCGCAGTCGCGGCGGACGCCGGCGGCGCTGCGGCCGATGACCACGGCCAGCTCGCACTCGTAGTGCATGAAGGTGGCGTCGGCCGGGCGGCGCGTGTGCCCGCGATGGCCGATCAGCGCGCCCGGCCCCTTCAGGAAGGCCAGCGGTTCCTGCTGGGCGCCGAAGCTGAGTTCCTTGGCATGCTCCGCGTAGTTCAGGCCGAGCGCGACGATGGTGCCCGCCTCGAACGGCGGCAGCCAGACGACGTCGTCGTGCAGGACGATGCGGCCGTCCGCCAGGCGCAGCCGGCTGTCGTCGTAAGGCGTGGCGGTGTGGATGGCGCCGGAGTAGGCGACGCGGGCGGTCTTCATGCCGAACCTCCCTGGACCGACGCGCGGACGACCGGGTTCTCGAGCCGGCCGACGTTCTCGATCTCGATGGCCACGCGCTGCCCGTCGTGCGCCAGCGGTCCGTCGAAATCGCCCGGCCAGGGCAGGCCGGTCAGCAGGACGTCGCCCGGCTGCAGGGTCATGAAGTCGGTCACGTCGGCGATGAGCTGGGGCAGGGGCCGCAGGAAGCCCCGGGTGCTCGACCGCAGGCGCAGGGCGCCGTCTATCCAGACGCGCAGATCGAGCGCGTCCGGATTGCCGACCTGCCGCGCCGCGCGCACCCAGGGGCCCATGGGGCAGAAGCCGTCGCGTACGCGCAGCCGCAGCGACGGCCGGTAGAACTCGCGGTGGGGAAGGGTGACGTCGTTGACCACGGTATAGCCGGCCACGTAGTCCAGCGCGTCGCCGGGGGCGACGCGGCAGGCGGTGCGGCCGATGACCGCGCCCAGCGCTGCGCCTACCTGGACGGCCTCGGCACCGGGCGGGAGCGGGATGGCGCGGCCATGGCCCAGGTGCGTGTTGCGAGGCTTGATGTAGAGCACGGGGGCCTTGGGGGCTGCCTTGTAGGGCGGGGCCAGGACCCGGTCTCCCATCGCGGCCAGCGCCGCCGGGTCGTTGTGCAGCACGCCGTAGACCGTGCCGGCCATGGGGGGCCGCGCCGGCTCGCCCGTGGCCAGGGCATCGCATGCCCGCGCGTGGGGAAGGTCGAGCGGCAGCGGGGCGCCCGCGGCGTGGAACAGCGTGTCCTCGATGAACAGCCTCATGCGGAGGTCTCCCTGGTTTCGTTCTTGTCGCATCGCCGATGGCTGGATTTAATCACTAACATGTTAGTGAAGTCAATTTGCGCGCGTCATCGGGGGACCCGTATTTACCCCGGTGATAACATTGGCTGGTCCCCAATCCGGTGTGCGCTCGCGCGCGCCTTTCACCGCATGCCGCCAGCCCCTTTCCGCCATCGCAATCTTCCGCTCATGATGCTCCAGGCGCGCGAGGCCCTGATGGCCCAGTTCCGGCCCTATCTGCAGGAGCAGGGATTGACCGACCAGCAATGGCGCATCGTTCGCGCGCTGTACGACAGCGGCGAGCTCGAACCCAGGCAACTGGGCGAGTGCTGCCAGATATCCAGCCCGAGCATCACGGGCGTGCTGGCCAGGATGGAGGAGATGGGTTTGATCGCGCGCCAGCCGGTCCCGGGCGACCGCCGCCGGCTGCGCGTGTCCCTGACCGCGCAGGGCAAGCGCATCGCCAAGGCCATCGCGCCCAAGGTGGAAGCCAAGTACCAGGAACTGGAAGCGCTGCTGGGCGTCGAGGCCATGCGTCGCGCCTACGACGTGCTGGATGGCCTGCTGGCCGGCTTGCGGGACGGAGACGGCGAGCCGCCCGGACGCCGTTGAACCGCTCGCCCGGCGCCGCCGGGGATCAGGTGCCCCCTATGTTGCGCATCAGCCCGCCGTCCACGAAGTAGCTGCTGCCCGTGACGTAGCTGGCCTCGTCCGAGGCCAGGAAGAGGACGACGTTGGCCACTTCCTGCGGGTCGCCCGGGCGGCCCAGCGGAATCTGCGCAGCCGATTCGCGCGCCTGGGCCGGATCCTTCAGGCGATCCTGCGTCATGGGCGTGGCGATCATGCCGGGGGCGACATTGTTGATGCGGATGCCGCGCGGCGCCAGTTCCAGGGCCAGCGTCCGCGTGACCGAGCGCAAGCCCGCCTTGGCCGCGTCGTAGGACGCGCTGCCGGGCAGGGAAATTTCTTCATGCACCGACGTAATATTTATGATGGCGCCCCCTCCCTCGGACTGCATGTGGCGCGCGGCGGCCTGGCACAGCAGCCAGGGCGACACAAGATTAATGTTCAGCATCCACGAGAACTCGTCGGGCGGGATCTCCAGCGAGTTCTGGCGCGAGGATCCGGCGCCGGCGTTGTTCACGAGCACGTGCAGGCCTCCCATTTTTTCGAACGCCTGTTCGAAGAAGGCCTGCGTCTTGGAGGGATTCGAGAAATCCGCCTGCAGGATCTCGGCGCGCCGTCCCGCCGCGCGCACCTGCGAGGCCGTGGCGCGCGCGCCTTCCTCGTCCCGGTGATAGTGAACCAGCACGTCGGCGCCTTCCCGGGCGAACGTCGCGGCCACGGCCTGGCCGATGCCGCTGTCGGCGCCGGTCACCCAAGCTATCTTGTCCTGGAGTTTCATGTCGTTTCCCTGATCGTGTGCGGGAGCCGCTACGGACGCAAGCCGCATGCCGGCCCCGTGCCGCCGGGCCGAAGAGTGTTGTAAAAAAGCCGTTTCGCCGATCCGGGCGGGGCGCCGGCGCTAAGATACGCGCCACCTCCGAACAAACGCGTCGCGTCGAACGCCGGTTCGCCACTCCCTTGGCCATGTCCACCGCCACTCCCCGCATGCCCCTGATCGATGCGATCAAGGCCGTCGCCTGCCTGTCCATCGTGCTTCATCACCTGGCCTTCTACGGCCCCATGTCCGACATCGCCCACCCCCTCATGCCGCGCGTGCTGGATGCGCTGATGCATTACGGCAGGATGGCCGTCATGGCGTTCTTCGTGGTGTCGGGATTCCTGGCCGCCCGCGCCTTCGCCCCGGCGGGCGTGTCACGGGTGGAGCAGCCCCTGGCGGTGATCAAGCGGCGGTATTTCCGGCTGGCCGTGCCCTTCATGGCGGCGCTGGTGCTGGCCATGGCCTGCGCCGCGCTGGCGCGGGCCTGGATGCAGCACGATTCCATCCCGGACTCGCCCACGGCGCCGCAACTGGCGGCCCACATGCTGCTCAGCAACGGCCTGCTGCGCCAGGAGTCGCTGTCGGCAGGCGTCTGGTACGTGGGCATCGACTTCCAGCTGTTCAGCGTCATGGCGCTGCTGCTGGGACTGTCGCGCTGGATCAGCCTGCGCCGCCCCGCCTGGGGGTGGCTGGGCGCCGCGGCGATAGGCGGGCTGACGCTGGCGTCGCTGTTCGTCTTCAACCGCAATCCCTATTGGGACGAGACCGCGCTCTATTTCTTCGCCTACTACGGCCTGGGATGCTGCGCCTACTGGCTGACCGGCCGTCCCAGGGGCGGCCTGCTGCTGGTGGCCATGGCGGGGGTGGTGGCCGCGGCGCTGGCCACGGACTTCCGCGAACGCATCGTCGTGGCGGCGGCCATCATGCTGCTGCTGGGGGCGGCCCGCCAGGCGGGCTGGCTCGAGACCGTCGGCGTGCCGGATTTTCTGAGCCGGCTCGCGCGCATCTCCTATTCGGTGTTCCTGGTGCATTTCCCGCTGTGCCTGGTGGTCAGCGCGCTGGTGTTCCGCTTCTATCCGGAACAGGCCGGCATCAACGCCCTCGGCATGGGGGTGGCGGTGCTCGTCAGCTTGGCCGGCGGCGCCGCCTTCCATCGGCTGGTCGAGAGCCGGACGCTGGATCCGGTGGCGCGGCGCGCCGTCGTCGCGCTGTTCGCCGTGGGCGGTGCGCTGGCGGTCTACGCGCGGCTCTAGACCAGCCTCGGCCCGGGGCGATGGCGCCGGGCTCCGGCGGCCGAGGTCAGTCCCGCTTCCTTCTCGAAATCCGCGCCCTGGCTCTGGACCTGGGTATAGGCGTGCTCGCGGAAAAGGTTCTCGGCCCGGTCGGCCTGCCCGCTTTCTATGGCGGTGACGATGGCGTGATGCTGCCGGTGGGCGTAGAACAGGAAATTGAACATCATGTCCCGGCTCTGCGTGTCGAACGCCAGCGTGAGCGGGTCGGTGAACGGCACGATGTTGCAGCGGCTGACCAGGCTGGCCAGCAGCGGCATGTCGGCGCCTTCCAGGATCAGCGTATGGAAGCGCGCGTTCATTTCCGCGTAGCGGATCTCGTCGTCGTCCGACAGGCGGCGGTCGGTGAAGATGCGATCGCCCTGGGCCAGGCAGTCCTTGAGTTCGGCCAGCAGTTCGGCGCTGGCGCCGTTGGTGGCCAGCGCGCGCGCCGCCAGCCCCTCCAGCGCGGCACGCACGTGCAGGGCCTCCGTGCTTTCGCGGGCGGAAAAGGCGCGCACCGCGAAGCCGCGGGCGCCGGACGGCACCAGCAGCCCTTCCTGGGCGAGCGCGGGCAACGCCTGGCGCACGGGCGTGCGCGAGGTGCCCAGCCGTTCGGCCAGGTCGGCTTCCCGGACCCGTTCTCCCGGCGCGAGTTCGCCCCGGAGGATCATTTCACGAATATGCAGCATGGTCGTGGTCTGCTGCATGCGTGCTCCCTGAGTGATGATGCGGCCGCCCCGCGGTTGACGAGGTGGATGCAAGTATAAGACCCGTTTGGGATCCCGTATTGGATCCCAAACGGGCATCGAGCCTCGAAAAAACCCCTAATTGCTTTATTTTGGGATCCCATATAATCTCCGCTACGCATAAAAAGGTCGGTGGCGCATGGCGATGCGGCCGCGCCGGCTTCCTAAAGACGGAGTACGCATCATGGCAAGAATCATCGGCGGCATCGGCAGCTCGCACGTGCCGACCATAGGCGTCGCCTACGACAAGGGCAAGCAGAACGATCCGGCCTGGGCGCCGCTGTTCGACGGCTACAAGCCGGTGGCTGCCTGGCTGGCCGAGAAGCAGGCCGACGTGCTGGTGTTCTTCTACAACGACCACTGCACGACCTTTTTCTTCGACATGTATCCCACGTTCGCGCTGGGGGTGGGCGAACGCTTTCCCATCGCCGACGAGGGCGCGGGCCTGCGCAACCTGCCCGCCATCCGTGGCAACGTCGATTTCCAGGCCCACATCGCCGAGTCCCTGGTGAACGACGAGTTCGACATCACCGTCTTCCAGGACAAGCCCATCGACCACGGCTGTGCGTCGCCGCTGCCGCTGCTCTGGCCGCACCAGCCCGACTGGCCGGGCACCGTGGTGCCCGTCGCGATCAACGTGCTGCAATATCCGCTGCCCACGGCGCGCCGCTGCTATCGCCTGGGGCAGGCCGTGCGCCGCGCGGTGGAATCCTATCCCGAGGACCTGAAGGTGGTGGTGGTGGGCACCGGCGGCCTGTCCCACCAGGTCCATGGCGAGCGCACCGGCTTCAACAATACCGAGTGGGACATGGAGTTCCTGCGCCTGCTGGAAGAAGATCCCGAAGCCTTGATGCGGATGAAACACGCCGACTACGTACGCCTGGGCGGCGCCGAGAGCGTGGAGCAGATCATGTGGCTGTCCATGCGGGGCGCGCTGGGCACCGGCCCGCTGCGCAAGCTGCACCAGAACTATTACCTGGCCACCACCACCGCGATGACCGTGGTGCTGTACGAGGAAGGCGAGCCCATCGCCCGGCAGACCGGTCCGGCCGCCGCGGCCGTGGCCTGAGGAGCATCCGATGAATCCGCAACTCGAAGGCATCGAGCAGATCCCGGGCACCTACGCGTTCGACCTGCGCGTCAGCAACCGCACGCTGAAGATCAACCGCTTCTTCTGGAACATGATAGGCGCCGACTGGCGTGACCGCTTCGTGGCCGACGAGGAAGGCACGATGGACGCGGCCGGGCTGACGGAAGAGGAAAAGGCGCTGGTGCGCGCCCGCGACTGGCTCGGCCTCATCCGGCACGGCGTGAACTTCTTCGTGCTCGAGAAATTCGGCCGGGTCGTCAAGAAAACCAACCTCGAGATCTACGCCATCATGCGGGGCGAGAGCTTCGAGGCGTTCATGAAGACGAGACGGGTGCCGGACGCCAGGTAGAGGTCCCCCCGTACGCGCTTCGCGCGCCCAGCATGGTGAGCCCCCAGCCGCTACGCGGCAGCCCCCCGAGGGGGCCGGGACCCGCCTTGGGGCGGCCCGGCGCTGGGTCCCGTGGGGGCGGCACTGGCGGACCAGCGGAGCCGGATCCACTGTGCCTTAGCTACACCATTACATCGCAACACCACCGACGATAGGCGCAGCGCGCCAAGGAGAGAGACTATGCGAATCGCGAAACGCGTGGCGGGGCTGCTGTGCGCGGCCGCTGCCGTGACGGCGGCGGGAACGGCCGCCGCGGCGGAGATCAAAGTCGGACTGCTGAGCCAGTTCTCGGGCGCCTACACCTGGTGGGGCCGGGAATATCAGCGCGGCGTGGACCTGTACCTGGCGCAGCACGGCGGCAAGTTCGGCGAACATACCGTCACGGTGCTGTCGCGCGACGAGGCCGGATCCAATCCCCAGCGCGCGCGCCAGTTGTCGCAGGAACTGGTGGTGCGCGACAAGGTGCAGTACCTGATCGGCGGCGTCTTTACGCCCACGGTACTGGGCGCGGTCGATGTCATCAACCAGACCAAGACGCCCTACGTCATCCTGAACTCGGGCACCTCCAGCGTGACCGACAAGTCGCAATACTACGTGCGCGCCGGCTTCACGCAGTGGACGGTCAGCATCCCGCTGGTGCAGTGGGCCTATGACCAGGGCATGAAGAACGCCGTGATCCTGGCGGCGGACTACGCCCCCGGGCACGACGCGCTGCAAGCCTTCGGCCAGACCTTCACCAAGCTGGGCGGCAAGGTGGTGGGCGAGATCAAGGTGCCCATGGGCACCACCGATTTCTCCAGCTACCTGCAGCGCGTGCGCGATCTCAAGCCGCAGGCCGTATTCATGTTCATGCCGGTGGGCCCCATGTCGGCCGGCATGATCCGCAGCTTCAAGGAGCGTGAACTGGACAAGGCCGGCATCACGCTGCTGGTGACCAACGAAGCCCAGGAAGAGGACATCGCCCCGATCGGCGACGCGGCGCTGGGCCTGACCTCGGCGCTGCATTACTCGCCCTACCTGGACACGCCCCTGAACAAGGAATTCGTGACCGCCTACAAGGCCAAGTATGGCAAGGACGAGCTGCCGAGCGTGGCGTCGGTGGCGGCCTATGACGGCATGCGGCTGATCGACCAGATGGTACGCGCCACCAACGGCGCGAAGGACGGCGACAAGGCCATGGCCGCCATCAAGGGCTACAAGTGGGATAGCCCGCGCGGCCCGGTCAGCATCGACCCGCGCACCCGCGAAATCGTCCAGAACGTCTACATGCGCAAGGTCGAGAAGATCGACGGCAAGCTCGGCAACAAGGTGTTCCATACCTATCCCGCCGTGAAAGATCCCTGGCACGAAATCAACAAGTGATTCCCCGCGCGGACGCGGCCCCGGCGCCGCGTCCGCCCCATCCCTTCCTCGCGCCGGATGACGCATGACATCGACGCTCGCCACTTTCCTGAGTCTTGCCGTGGACGGTATCGCCTACGGCATGATGCTGTTCCTCATCTCGGTCGGCCTGACCATCACGCTGGGCGTGATGCGCGTGGTCAACCTGACGCATTCGGCCTTCGCCATGATCGGGGGCTACATCGCGCTCTGGTTCATCCAGCGCGCGGGCGTCCATTTCTTCCTGGCCGTGCCGCTGGCGGTCGTGGCCACGATGGCCATCGGCGCGCTGCTGGAACGCACGCTGTACCGCTGGGTCTACGGCACCCACGGACTGGGCCAGTTGCTGATGACCATCGGCCTGACCTTCGTCATCACGGCCATCGTCAAGAACCTGGCCGGCACGCAGCTGCAATCCCTGCCGCTACCATCTTCGCTGCAGGGCAACTTCAGCGTGGGGCCGCTCAACCTGTCGGTCTATCGCGCCTTCCTGATCGTGGCCAGCGCCGCCGTCGCGCTCGCGCTGTGGCTGGGTATCGAACGCACGGCTTTCGGCGCGCGCCTGCGCGCCGCGGTCGACAACCAGCGCATGGCGCGCTGCGTGGGCATCAACGTGCCGGCGGTGTTCTCGGTCACGTTCGCCATCGGCTGTGGGCTGGCGGCGCTGGGCGGCGCGCTGGGCAGCCCCATGCTGCCGCTCGAGCCCTACTATGGCCTGAAGTATCTGGTCATCGTGGTGGCCGTGGGCGGCCTGGGCAGCCTGCGCGGCTCGCTGTACGCGGCCCTGCTGCTGGGCCTGATCGACACATTGGGCCGCTACTACCTGCCCGCGCTGGGCGCTTTCGTGATCTACCTGGCGGTGCTGGCGATTCTGCTGGTGCGCCCCCGTGGCCTCGTGGCGAACTGATCATGACGACACCTTCCCTGAACTCATCCGTCGCGCGCGCGTTCTCGCGCCATCGCTACAACCTGCTGGACCTGGTGCTGCTGGGCGCGGCGGTCGCGACCTTCTTCCTGGCCGACCTGTACCTGGCCCTGGCCACCGCCGTGCTGATCATGATCGTGTTCGCGCTGTCGCTGGACATCGCGCAGGGCTACGGCGGCATCGAGACCCTGGGCCACGCGGCCTTCTTCGGCACCGGCGCCTATGCCGCCGGCCTGTACGCCATGCACGTCTCGTCCGAGCCGATCTCTGGCCTGTTCGTGGGCATGGCGGCGGCCGCCGTCGTGGGGCTGCTGTCCGGCCTGGCGGTGCTGCGCACCGCGGGTCTGACCCAGATCATGCTGACCCTGGTCTGCGCGACGCTGCTGCTGGAGCTGGCCAACGTGGCCAAGCCGCTCACCATGGGCGACGACGGCCTGACCGGCTATTCGATCGCCCCGGTGCTGGGCCTGTTCCAGTTCGACATCGAAGGCCGCACCGCCTATTGGTATGCGCTGGCCGTGCTGGTGCTGGTCTATGTCTTTTGCAAGTTCCTGGTCAGCTCGCCGCTGGGTCTCACCGCGCAGGGCGTGCGCGAGAACCCGACGCGCATGGCGCTGCTGGGCGTGCCGGTGCGCCGGCGCCTGCTGACGCTGTATGCGATCTCGGCCGCGCTGGGCGGGGCCGCGGGCGCGCTGTCGGCGCAGGTCAACAACATCGTCGGGCTGGACAGCCTGGGCTTCACCATGTCGGCCAACGTGCTGGTCATGCTTGCGCTGGGGGGCACGGGCCGGCTGTACGGCGCCTTCCTGGGGGCCATCGTCTTCATGCTGCTGGCCGACCGCGCGGCGGCGCTGGACCCGACCAACTGGCTGGCGGCGCTGGGCGTGCTGCTGATCGTCGTGGTGCGCTTCGCGTCCACCGGGCTGTCGGGCTGCCTGGCCCGGTGGACGAGCAGGGGGGGCGCGCAATGAGTAACCCTCCGCTGCAACTCGTGGGCTTGTGCAAGCAGTACGGCGCGCTGAGCGTGACCCGCGACGTGAACCTGACGCTGGAGGCGGGCGCGCGCCACGCGCTGATCGGCCCCAACGGCGCCGGCAAGAGCACGCTGGTGCACCAGATCACCGGCGTGATCCGGCCCAATGCGGGCAAGGTCCTGCTGGAGGGCAGGGACGTCACCGCCATGCCGGCCGAGAAACGCGTCAAGCTCGGGCTGGCGCGAACCTTCCAGATCAACTCGCTGTTCAACCACCTGACCGTCGCCGAGAACATCGGCCTGGCGCTGTCCGCGCATCGCGGCCTGGACGGCCGTATCGGGCGGCCGTTGCCGGCGCGCCCGGCATTCGTCCAGGAAGCGGTGGAATGCCTGCGCGAACTGGGGCTGCTCGACCTGGCGGGCAAGCGGGTGAGCGAACTGGCCTACGGCCAGCGCCGCCAGATCGAGATCGCGCTGGCCCTGGCGCTCAAGCCCCGGGTACTGCTGCTGGACGAGCCGGTGGCGGGCGTGCCGTCCACCGAGGGCAAGCGCCTGTTCGAACTCTTGGAGCGCCTGCCGCAGGACGTCGCCGTGCTGGTGATCGAGCACGACATGAGCCTGGTGTTCCGTTTCGCGCGGCGCATCACCGTGCTGGTCGAGGGAGCGGTACTGCTCGAGGGCGGCGTGGACGAGGTCCGGACGGATCCGCGCGTGCGCGACGTCTACCTGGGCAAGCGGGGGCATCATGACTGAACGAGTATTGGAACTGCGCGACCTGTGCGCCGGCTACGGCGAGACCGTGGTGCTGGAGGACGTGTCGCTGCACGTGGACGCCGGCGAGGCGCTGGCGCTGCTGGGCCGCAACGGCGTGGGCAAGACCACGCTGCTGACCACCCTGCTGGGCCTGAACACGGTGCACGGCGGCAGCGTGCGCTACGTGGGCCAGGACATCGCCGCCTGGCCGGCGCACGTGCGCGCGCGCAAGGGCCTGGGGCTGGTGCCGCAGGAGCGGGAGATCTTCCCGTCGTTGACCGTGCAGGAGAACCTGACCGTGGCGGCGACGGCGGGAACCTGGACCCTGGAGCGGGTGTACGAATTGTTTCCGCGTCTGGCGCAGCGGCGGCGCAACCTGGGCTACCAGTTGTCGGGCGGCGAACAGCAGATGCTGGCGATCGGCCGCGCGCTGATCGGCAACCCCAGGGTGCTGCTGCTGGACGAACCCTTCGAAGGGCTGGCGCCGGTGATCGTCGATGCGCTGGTCGAGGCGTTCGGCAAGCTGCGCGAGGGCGGCGCGCTGTCCATCGTGCTGGTCGAGCAGCATGCCGAACTGGCGCTGGACCTGACCGAGCGCGCCGTGGTGCTGGATCGGGGACGCATCGTCTGGCAGGGCGCCAGCCCCGATCTGCGCGGCGATCCGGAGCGGCTGGCGTCGTTGATAGGTTTGGAGGAAGTGCAATGAGCAGTCTGTCGAATCCGCCCCTGGTGCTGCTGCCGGGCCTGCTGTGCGATGCCGCTGTCTGGGAAGGGCAGCGCGCGCGCTTCGGCGCGCAGTGCGAATGCCAGGTGCCCGACTATGGCACGCTGGATACGCTCACGGCGATGGCCGAGCACGTGCTGCGGCATGCGCCGGCCGAGCGGTTCAACCTGGCCGGCCATTCCATGGGCGGGCGCGTCGCCCTGGAGGTCACGCGCCTGGCGCCGCAGCGCGTGCTGCGCCTGGCGTTGATGGATACCGGCTACCAGGGCCTGGCCAAGGGCATCGCGGGAGAGTCCGAGCGCGCCGGGCGGCTGGCGCTGCTCAAGACCGCGCGCGAATCGGGCATGCGCGAAATGGGGCGGGTCTGGGCACGCGGCATGGTGCATCCCGACCGGCTGGACGGCCCGGTGTTCGAGGCCGTGCTGGACATGATCGAGCGCCGTACCCCCGAGGTGTTCGAAGCGCAGATCCATGCCCTGCTGAACCGGCCCGACGCCTCGGGCCAACTGGCGGGCATCGCCTGCCCGACGCTGGTGCTGTGCGGGCGGCAGGACACCTGGAGCCCCTTGTCGCGCCACGAGACGCTGGCCGCCGCGATCCCGGGCGCGACGCTGGTCGCCATCGAGGACGCCGGCCACATGACCACGATGGAGCAACCCGGCGCGGTCAACGAAGCCCTCGCGCAATGGCTGGGGTCGGAGGTTCGCCACTGATTTCGCAACCCTTCGCGCGGGGCCGGCTCGCGGCCCGCGGCGCGAAGTCATCACAGAGGAGACTCACATGTCGTCCAATCGCGGTGTCGTCTACGTAGGTCCAGGCAAGGTAGAGGTGCAAGGCATCGCCTTCCCCAAACTGGTGAATCCGGCCGGCAAGTCCATCGAGCATGGAGTCATCCTCAAGGTTCTCTCCACCAACATCTGCGGTTCGGACCAGCACATGGTGCGGGGGCGGACCACCGCGCCGGCGGGACTGGTGCTGGGCCACGAGATCACCGGCGAGGTGCTCGAGGCCGGGCGCGACGTCGAGACCCTGAAGAAGGGCGACATCGTCTCGGTGCCGTTCAACGTGGCATGCGGCCGCTGCCGGCTGTGCAAGGAACAGCAGACCGGCGTCTGCCTGAACGTCAATCCCTCGCGCGCCGGCGGCGCGTACGGCTACGTCGACATGGGCGGGTGGATAGGTGGGCAGGCCGAATACGTCATGGTGCCGTACGCCGACTTCAACCTGTTGAAGTTTCCCGACCGCGACCAGGCCCTGGCCAAGATCCGCGACCTGACCTGCCTGTCGGACATCCTGCCGACCGGGTATCACGGGGCGGTCACGGCGGGCGTGGGGCCGGGCAGTACGGTGTACGTGGCCGGCGCGGGGCCGGTGGGCCTGGCCGCCGCCGCCTCGGCCCGCCTGCTGGGCGCGGCGGTGGTGATCGTCGGTGACGTGAACCCCGCGCGGCTGGTGCACGCGCGCAAGGTGGGCTTCGAAACCGTGGACCTCTCGCAGGATGCGTCGCTGGGCGATCAGATCGCGCAGATCCTGGGCGTACCCGAGGTGGACAGCGCCGTCGACGCGGTGGGCTTCGAGGCCCGGGGGCATGGACACGAGGGTGCTCGCCACGAGGCGCCGGCCACCGTGCTCAATTCGCTGATGGAAGTCACGCGCGCCGCCGGCAAGATCGGCATTCCCGGCCTGTACGTGACGGACGATCCCGGCGGCGTCGACAAGGCCGCCCAGCACGGTTCGCTCAGCATCCGCCTGGGCCTGGGCTGGGCCAAGTCGCACAGCTTCTTCACGGGCCAGACGCCGGTGATGAAGTACAACCGTGCGCTGATGCAGGCCATCCTGTGGGACCGCATCAAGATCGCCGAGGTCGTCGGCGTGGAAGTCATCACGCTGGACGAGGCGCCCAAGGGCTATGCCGAATTCGACGCCGGCGCGCCCAAGAAATTCGTCATCGATCCGCACGGCCAGTTGCCCAAGGCCGCCTGACCGTCCTGGACGCGGGCTCGCGCCCGCGTTTCCTCCACCCTAGGGAATGTACCGAGGCCCACGGCGCCCGCCAACGATTGACGTTGGGGGCGCCGTGTTTCATTATTCTCCTGCAATTCACCAAAAGGTGAATTAAGCGCGAACGGCTGGTCCGGCGTTCGTGCCGCACCGGTCGCATGCGTATAAAGACACCGCACCAGGAGACAACCATGAACTTCGTCCGCGCCGCAGCACTCGCTCCGGTATCGTGCCTGATCGCCCTGGCCCACGCGCCGGCCGGTGCCCAGGATGCCGCCTACCCGACCAAGCCCATCCGCGTGATCGTGCCGTTCACGGCGGGCAGCACGACCGACATCATCGCCCGCGCCATCACCGACAAGCTCGGCGCCAGCCTGGGCCAGCCGGTGGTGGTCGAGAACCGCGCCGGGGCCGGCGGCACCATAGGCGCGGCCCAGGTCGCCCAGGCCGTGCCCGACGGCTACACGATCCTGATCCACTCCTCGTCGCATACGGTCAACCCGTCCACCTTCGCCAAGCTGCCTTTCGACACGGTGAAGGACTTCGCCGGCGTGACACCGATCTCGACGCTGCCCAACGTGCTGGTGATCGCGCCGTCCAAGAACATCAAGTCCTTGTCGCAACTGCTGTCCACCGCGCGCAGCCGCCCGGGCACGCTCAACTACGCATCGTCGGGCACCGGCAGCGCCACGCACCTGAACGCCGAGCGCTTCCGGCTGCAGGCCAAGATCGATGCCACGCACATCCCCTTCAAGGGATCGCCCGAGGCTGTCGCCGAGGTCATCAGCGGCCGCGTCGATTATTACTTCTCGCCGGTGGCGCCGGTCATCGGCCAGATCAAGGAAGGCCACCTGGTGCCGCTGGCGGTCGGGTCGCCGCGCCGCTCCAGCATCCTGCCCGACGTGCCGACCACCGCGGAAGCGGGCGTGCCGGGATCGGAGTTCAACTTCTGGATAGGCATGATGGTGCCGTCCAAGACGCCGCGCTCCATCGTCAACAAGCTGCAGGCCGAGGTCGCCAAGGCGCTGGCCACGGAAGAAGTCAAGACGCGCTTCGCCGCGGTGGGCGCCGATGCCTTCGTGCTGACGCCCGAGAAGTTCGATGCCTACATCAAGGATGAAATCGAGTCGAACGCCCAGCTCGTGAAGGCCGCGGGCATCGAGCCGATGTAAGGCTTCAGGCGATGGCCGGGTGGGGCCAGAGCGCGTTGCGGCCGATGTCCTGCAGCGTGCGGCAGCCAGCCAGGGCCATCGCGATCTCGAACTCGGTGCGCAGCATGTGCAGCACGTGGATGACGCCGACGGCACCGGCCGCCGCCAATCCATGCACGTAGCCCCGGCCCACCATCACGGCGGTGGCGCCCAGCGCCAGTGCCTTGAAGACGTCGGTGCCGCGCCGGATGCCGCCATCCATCAGGACGGGCAGGCGGCCGGCCACTTCGGCCGCGACCCAGGGCAGGGCCTCCAGCGTGGCGGGCACCGTGTCCAGGCCGCGGCCGCCGTGATTGGACACGACGATGGCGGCCGCGCCGGCGTCGATCGCCAGCCGGGCATCGGCCGGCGCCAGGATGCCCTTGAGCACCAGGGGCAGCCGGGTGGCCGAGCGCAGCCAGGCGATGTCGTCCCAGGACGGGGCGCCGTCCAGCGCGCCGCTGCCGAAGATGGCGCTTTCGCCGGCCCGCGCCACGGCGCCCGCCATGGGGCGCATGCCCCGCAGGTTGACGGCTTCCACGTCCGGCGGCAGGCCGAAGCCCAGCCGCTGTTCGCGGTTGCGCACGCCGTTGATGGGCGCGTCCACGGTGACCACCAGTGCGCGGTACCCGGCGGCTTCGGCGCGCCGGACCAGCCGCAGGGTATCGTCGCGCTCGCGCTGGAAATAAAGCTGGAACCACAGCGGCGCCTCGGCCGCCCGCGCCATGTCCTCGAGGCCGATGCTCGACTGCGTACTGGCCACCATCACGGTTTTCATGGCCGATGCCGCCAGCACGCTGGCCAGTTCGCCCTGAGGATGGACCAGCTTCTGGTAGGCCACCGGGGCGAGCAGGACGGGGAAGGGCAGCGGCGTGCCCAGCAGATCGAGTCCGGTGCCGCCGCCGGCCAGGTCACGCAGCACCCGGGGCTGGATGCGCACGCGGACATAGGCTTCGCGGTTGGCGCGCAGCGTGTGTTCGTCGGCAGCGCCGCCCGACAGATAGGCCCAGGCGGCATCGCTCATGCGCTCGCGCGCATAGTCCTCGTAGTCGGCCACGGCGGCGATCTGCGGCGGAATCTGCGTCAGGGGAGGCAGCGGCATGTCGGTTCCCGGGCGCCGGGTCAGGTCTGCGACCATTGCCGCAGCAGGTTGTGGTAGATGCCGGTCAACTGGACCAGGGCATCGCTGCCCGGGACTTCGCGGGACAACTGCTGGATGGCCGTGTCCATTCGATACAGAGTTTCGCGCCGGATTTCGTCGCGCACCAGGCTCTGCACCCAGAAGAAGGCCGAGACGCGGGCGCCGCGGGTCACGGGGGTGACCCGGTGCAGGCTGGTGCCGGGATAGATCACCAGGTGGCCGGCGGGCAGCTTGACGCGGTGGGCGCCGTAGGTGTCCTCGACCACGAGCTCGCCGCCGTCGTAGTCCTCGGGCGGCGTCAGGAACAGCGTGGCGGAGATGTCGGTGCGCACGCGGTGCGCGGTGCCGGGCAGGCTGCGGATGGCATTGTCGATGTGGTTGCCGTAGTTGCCGCCGCCTTCGTAGCGATTGAAGGCTGGCGGCAGCACCTTCAGCGGCAGCGTGGCGGAAATGAACAGCGGATTGGCGCCCAGCGCGTCCAGGATCAGGTTGCCCAGTTGCGCGCCCAGCGGGTCGTCGGCGGCCAGTTGCCGGTTGTGCTTGGCGTGGACCGCCATGTGGCCGGCCGTGGTTCGGCCATCGGTCCAGGAGGCGCCCGCCAGCGCCTGCCGGCAGCGCGCCACCTGCTCGGCCGTCAGCACGTCGGGAAGGGTCAGCATCATGGCGGAGTATCCTCGTGGGTATCCCAGCAAGTTTACCCTTGCCGCCCAACCAGGAGCCCCGCATGCCCGCCGAGTTGCCCGACCTGCAATCCCTCTGGATGCCCTTCACCGCCAATCGCCAGTTCAAGGCCGCGCCCAGGCTGCTGGTGTCGGCCAAGGGCATGTACTACACCGATGCCGATGGCCACCGGGTCCTGGACGGCACCGCCGGCCTGTGGTGCTGCAACGCCGGGCACGGGCGCGAGGAGATCATCGAAGCCGTGCACGCGCAGATGCGCGCGCTGGACTATGCGCCGCCTTTCCAGATGGGGCATCCGCTGGCGTTCGAGGCCGCCGGCCGGCTGGCCGCGCTGATGCCTCCGGGGCTGGACCGCATCTTCTTTACGAACTCGGGGTCCGAATCGGTCGATACCGCGCTCAAGATCGCGCTGGCCTACCACCGCGCGCGCGGCGAAGGCCAGCGCACCCGTTTCATCGGCCGCGAACGCGGCTATCACGGAGTGGGCTTCGGCGGCATGTCGGTGGGCGGCATCGGCGCCAACCGCAAGGCCTATGCGGGCAACCTGATGCCCGGCGTGGACCACCTGCCGGCCACGCTGAACATCGCCCAGGCCGCGTTCACGCGCGGGCAGCCGGCCTGGGGCGCCCACCTGGCCGACGACCTGGAGCGGCTGCTGGCCTTGCACGATCCTTCCACGGTGGCGGGGGTCATCGTCGAGCCCATGGCCGGTTCGGCGGGTGTGATCGTGCCGCCGGTCGGCTACCTGGAGCGCCTGCGCGAGCTGTGCACACGCCATGGCATTCCGTTGATCTTCGACGAAGTGATCACCGCCTTCGGCCGGCTGGGCGCGGCCACCGCGGCGCAACGCTTCGGGGTGACGCCGGACCTGCTGACGATGGCCAAGGGCGTCAACAATGCCACCGTTCCCATGGGCGCGGTGGCGGTGTCGCGGGAGATCCACGACACGATCATGGCGGCGGGGCCGGGCAACGCGATCGAGCTTTTCCACGGCTACACCTACTCGGGACACCCCGCCGCGGCGGCGGCCGCGGTGGCCACGCTCGACCTGTACGAGAAGGAAGGGCTGTTCGCGCGCGCGGCCAGCCTGGAGCCGGCGTTCGAGTCCGCGGTGCACGGCCTGCGGGGAGCGCCGCACGTGAAGGACATCCGCAACATCGGGATGGCGGCGGCGATCGAGCTGGAGCCACGCGCGGGACAGCCGGGAGCGCGCGCCTACGAGGCGTTCCTGGCCTGCCTGAAGGCGGGAGTGCTGGTGCGATTCACCGGCGACATCCTGGCGTTCTCGCCGCCGCTCATCATCGATGAAGAGCAGATAGGCGTGCTGTTTTCCGTGGTGAAGACGGCGCTCGACTCCGTGCGGTAGCGCCCCACGACCCAGGATGCGGTGGATCCGGCTCCGCCGGTCGGGGAAACCCACCCCCAAGCGGCCTTCGGCCGCTCCCCCTCAAGGGGCGGCACTAGCGGACCGGCAAAGCCGGATCCGCGGCGCCCTGGGTCTAGTACCGGTTTTTTGGTACGCCACACCGTTGCTACCGCTGGCAGCCAGCGATAGCAACCGTGCTACGACCCAA
>Ga0182749_1000093_pt1 | contig 119993 bp, 104 predicted proteins | sample eDN3rd37CKraftMG_FD_128875 | JGI IMG/M metagenome (GOLD analysis project Ga0182749, IMG submission 128875) | Enriched Miracle-Growth compost microbial communities from Emeryville, California, USA - eDNA 3rd pass 37_C Kraft MG (version 2) (version 2) ...
CCCGGCTCGAAGAAGGTGGTGGCCTTGGTCAGCGAGCCGCAGCCGGTCAGCGCGATGCTGAACGGGGTGCGGCCGGCGACGGCGCCGGCGGCGTTCAGCGACGTGGTCGACACGGTCGGCAGCGCGACGTCGATGGTGGCCGGGCCGTTGTCGCCGTTGATCTTGCAGGTGGACGAGTTGACGGTGCCGGTGATGTTGATGGTGCCGTCCACGGCGGAGGCCGTGCGCGGAGCCAGGGCGACGATGCCAAGACCGGCGACCAGGGCAGTAGAAAGGAGAATCTTGTTCAACCGTGTCCTTCGAAACGTGTGGTTGGTCAAGCGGATTTCGACGCGCTCCCGGACAAGCAGGCCATGGCCTCCGACTGCGTCTGTACTGGGCCCGACGCCCGACACTTTTCTGTGTTGTCGGATACCCCGAGTCGCTCCCCGGGCCTAAAGCAACCCTCGTGCCATGTGGCGCGATGAGTGGCTATGGGCTTGAATTGCAACGCTTTTGCCGGTCGGAAACCGGCAGGCTGGACCCGCGCTGCGACCGAAGGAGTGGACAATTTTCGGCATACCGGGCCGATAAATGCAAACTGGATCACATTTTTGAGCTCAAGTTTTCCGGTCCTGGGCCGAACCGGGACGTCTTTTGTCAAGCATGCTTGACATGGCTCCCGGGCGGCCCTACGCTGCATGTCAAGTTCACTTGACAGAGGGCGGGGAGATGTCGAAGTCGATGAAGCGTTTCGCGGCGCGCCTGGCGGCGGGCTGCCTGGTGCTGGCCGCCGCGCTGCCCGCAACGGCGGCGGACCTGAAGGTGGAGGTCCACGGCGACCATGGCCGCCCGGTGATCCTGGTGCCCGGCCTGGGCGGCGGCGCCTGGGTGTGGAAGGACACGGCCGCCGCGCTGCGGGGCGGCCACACGGTCTACGTGGTGACCCTGCCGGGCTTCGACGGCACGCCGCCGCCGGCCGGCGGCAACTACCTGGACCAGGCCGGGGACGCGCTGGTCGGGCTGATCCGCGAGCGGCACCTGGACAAGCCGGTGCTGGTCGGCCACAGCCTGGGCGGCACGCTGGCGCTGAAGCTGGCCAGCGAGCACCCGGAGCTGCTCGGCGGCGTGGTGGCGGTGGACGGCCTGCCGGTGTTCCCCGGCAGCGAGGGCCTGCCCGCCGCGCAGCGGTCGGCGATGGCCGCGGCCATGCAGGCGCGGATGCGGGCGGCCACGCCGGCGCAGTTCCAGGCGCAGCAGATCGCCTACATGCAGAAGATCGGCGTGCTCGACCCGGCCAAGGCCGAGGTCTACGGCAAGCTCAACGCGAAGAGCGACCCGAAGGCCACGGCGCAGTACATGGCCGAGGACTTCGGCCTGGACCTGCGCGCTGCGCTCAAGCGCGCCGACCTGCCGGTGCTGGAGATCTCGCCCTACAACGCGCCGGACTTCGCCGCCGGCCCGATGGCGATGAGCGAGCAGCAGAAGGCCGACTACTACCGCAGCCTGCTGGCCAGCGCGCCGAAGGCCCGGGTGGCGTCGATCGGCCCGGCGCGGCATTTCGTGATGCTCGACCAGCCGGCGAAGTTCCAGCAGACGCTGGACGCTTTCCTCGACACGCTCTGAGGGCCCGCCATGCGCCGCCTCACGCCCAGGCAGTACGACCGCCGCGCCAGCATCTCGATGTGCGCCTATGTCGCGCTGATGGTGCTGGTGTGGCCGCTGGTGCGCGGCACGCCCGCGACGGGAATCAAGTTCCTGCTCGCGGTGGTCCCGGTGCTGCCGATGCTCTACGTGATCGGCCTGATGGCCCTGCGCATCCGCTATAGCGACGAGCTGGAGCAGCGCACCCACCTGGTCGCGCTCGGCGCGGCGACCGCGGTGGTCGGCGCGCTGAGCCTGGTCGGCGGCTTCCTGGCCGCCGGCAAGGTGGTGGCGCTGGACGGCTCGATTCTGATCTGGGTGTTCCCGGCCCTGGTGATGGTCTACGGTTCGACGCGCTGGTGGGTGATGACGCGCCTGTACGGCGGCGCGCCGGACTGCGACGACGGGCATGCGCCGATGTGGCGGCGGATGCTGCTGGTCGCTGCGCTGATGGGCTTCGTCGGCCTGGCGGCGTGGTGGAAGGGCGACCGCGATCCGTTCCGCCTGGGCATGTTGTGCGGCATGGGCGCGAGCTTGCTGGTCGCCGCGCTGGTCGTGCTGTTCCGGCGCCGAAGGAAGCTGCCGTGACCCGCCCGGCCAGTCCGTGGAGGACGCGCGATGCGTGAGGTGCACAGGCGCTACCTGCGCCGCTTCCTGCCGGCGATGGCGGTCTACGTGGCGCTGATGGTCGCCTACGGCTTCGTGGCGCGCCTGATTCCCGGCGCCGCGCCGCGCGCGCTGCTCGCCCTGGTGCCGCTGCTGCCGCTGGCGGTGGCGATCCGCGCCTTCGTGCGGGTGCTGCGCGAGCAGGACGAGCTGGAGCGGCGCATCGACCTGGAGGCGATCGCGGTCGCCGCCCTGTCCACCAGCTTCGGCTTCTTCACGCTGGGGCTGGTGCTGGGCGCCGGCGGCTGGCCGCGGTGGTCGGCGGCGGCGGTGGCGCTGTGGGTGCTGCCGTGCTTCTTCGCCACCTACGGCCTGGCGAAGTGGTGGGTGATGCGGCGGTACCTGCGTGCATGAAGAACCAGGTGCGCGAGCTGCGCGGCGAGCAGGGCTGGTCGCAGGCCGATCTGGCCGAGCGGCTGGACGTGTCGCGGCAGACCGTCAACGCGATCGAGACGGGCAAGTACGACCCGAGCCTGCCGCTGGCCTTCAAGATCGCCAGGCTGTTCGGGCGGCCGATCGAGGCGATTTTCGAGCCGGACGCCTGAGCGCCGGACGCATGGGAGACGGGAAGTGGGAAGACGCAGTGAAACGCCGTTCGCGCCGCCGGTGACGGCGGCGGGCGGGCCGCCGGCCCGCGCGCGGGCACGCCGCCGCCGCCACGGGCGGTCGCGGTCCGGACAAACCTGGGCATGAGGAGCAAGCGAGAGATGGCAAGCAAGGGTCGCACGGCCTTTCGCGTCGCGGTGTTCGCGGTGGCGATCGGCGCATTGGCGTGGAAGCAGTTCCACCCGTCGCAGCCGCCGGCCGAGGCATCCGCCGCGACCGCGACGGACACTCCCGCCGCTCCGGCGGCGCCGGCCAGGCCGCGCACCTGGCGGCTCGGCCGCCTCACCCTGACCGCCTGCGAGCTGGGCCAGCCGAACAGCGGCCTCAGCGCGGCGGCCTGGTGCGCGCCGTTCGAGGTGGCGGAGAACCGCGCCGACCCGCACGGCCGCCGCATCAGGCTGAAACTGGCGGTGGTGCGCTCGCAGGCGCAGGTGCCGGCGAAGGACATGCTGGTGCTGCTGGCCGGCGGCCCCGGCCAAGCGGCCACCGAGACCTGGCCGCAGGTGGCGCCGGCGCTGCAGCCGCTGCTGGCGCACCGCAACGTGCTGCTGCTGGACCAGCGCGGCACCGGCGGCTCCAACCCGCTGGACTGCAAGGCGCCCGACGGCGCCGAGGGCGACGCCGCGTTCGACCCGGCGAAGCTGCGCGAGGAGACCGCGCAGTGCCTGAAGGAGGTCGAGGCCAGGGCCGACCCGCGCTACTACACCACCACGGTGGCGGTGCAGGACCTGGAGGAAGCGCGCCAGGCGCTGGGCGCGCCCGGCCTCGACCTGGTCGGCATCTCCTACGGCACGCGCGTGGCGCAGCAGTACGCCATGCGCCACCCGGATGCGGTGCGCAGCCTGGTGCTGGACGGCGTGGCGCCGAACGGCCTGGTGCTGGGCGAGGACTTCGCGCGCAACCTGGACGACGCGCTGAAGGCGCAGTTCGCCCGCTGCACCGCCGAGCCGGAGTGCAAGGCGCGCTTCGGCGACCCGTACCAGACGCTGTACCAGCTGCGCGACGCGCTGCGCGCCAACCCGCACAAGGTCAGCTTCCGCGACCCGCAGACCTACCAGAGCGTGCAGCGCACGCTGAGCGAGGCCTCGCTGGCCAGCGTGGTGCGCATGTTCGCCTACTCGCCGCTCACCGCCGCGCTGCTGCCGCTGTCGATCGACGCTGCCGCGCACGGCGACGTCGGCCCGCTGCTGGGCCAGGCCAAGCTGCTGTCGGGCGACCTGTCGGACACCATGAACGGCGGCATGCAGTCCTCGGTGATCTGCAGCGAGGACGCCGACCTGTTGACGCCGCGCCCGCAGGATGCCGCCACCATCCTCGGCACGCGCATGATCGACGCGCTGCAGGCGGTCTGCTCGGTGTGGCCCAAAGGCGCGCGCCCGGTCGACTTCCACCAGCCGCTGCGCAGCCCGGTGCCCGCGCTGCTGCTGTCGGGCCAGTACGACCCGGTGACGCCGCCGCGCTACGGCGAGGAGGTGCTCGGGGGCCTGCCCAACGGACGCCACCTGGTGCTGAAGGGGCAGGGGCACAACGTGATCGGCGCCGGCTGCGCGCCGGAACTGGTCAAGCGCTTCATCGAGGACCTCGAGCCGCGCAAGCTCGATGCCTCCTGCCTGGACCGGCTGCAGCCCACCCCGCCGTTCATCGACTTCAATGGAGCCACGCCGTGATCGAAGTGAAGGACCTGCACAAGACGTTCGGCGCGGTGAAGGCCGTGGACGGGGTGAGCTTCGCCGCCCGCGACGGCCAGATCACCGGCCTGCTCGGCCCCAACGGCGCCGGCAAGACCACCACCCTGCGCATGCTCTACACGCTGATGGCGCCCGAGCGCGGCCAGGTGTTGGTGGACGGCATCGACGCGGCGGCCGACCCGCTGGCGGTGCGCCGCCGGCTCGGCGTGCTGCCGGATGCGCGCGGCCTGTACAAGCGCCTCACCGCGCGCGAGAACATCGACTACTTCGGCCGCCTGCAGGGCCTGTCCGAGGACGAGCTGCGCGCACGCCGCGAGGCGCTGGTGGCCGCGCTGGAGATGGCCGACATCGCCGACCGCCGCACCGAGGGCTTCTCGCAGGGCCAGCGGGTGAAGACCGCGATCGCCCGCGCGCTGGTGCACGACCCGCGCAACGTGATCCTGGACGAGCCGACCAACGGCCTGGACGTGATGGCCACGCGCGCGCTGCGCCAGTTCATGCTGCAGTTGAAGGGGGAGGGACGCTGCGTGCTGTTCTCCAGCCACATCATGCAGGAGGTGGGCGCGCTGTGCGACCGCATCGTGGTGATCGCGCGCGGCCGCGTGGTCGCCGACGACACCCCCGACGCGCTGCGCGCGCAGACCGGCCAGGCCAACCTGGAGGACGCCTTCGTGAAACTGATCGGCAGCGAGGAGGGCCTCGCCGCATGAACGCCGCCACCCGGCCCCTGCGCCGCGCGCGCGGCCTCGTCACCGTGTTCCTCAAGGAGGTGCGCGAGAACCTGCGCGACCGCCGCACGCTCACCAGCGCCTTCCTCACCGGCCCGCTGCTGACGCCGCTGCTGTTCGTCATGCTGGTCAACATCGCGATCAACCAGCAGCTGGACAAGGCCGACAAGCCGCTGGCGGTACCGTTGATCGGCGCGCAGTACGCGCCCCACCTGGTCGACGCGCTGAAGGCCGGCGGCATCGTGCCGCAGCCGGCGGTGGCCGACCCGGAGGAGGCGGTGCGCCGGCAGGACGCCGACCTGGTGCTGCGCATCGCGCCCGGCTACGCCAGGGCCTGGCGCCGGGGCGAGCCGGTGCAGGTGGAGCTGATCTACGACTCTTCCCAGCGCAATACCGACACGCCGGTGGAGCGTGTCACCAAGCTGCTGGAGACCTATGCCCGCCAGCAGGGCGCGATGCGGCTGGTGGCGCGCGGGCTGTCGCCCGCGGTGGCCGCGCCGGTGCAGGTGGCCAGGCGCGACCAGGCCACCGCGCAGTCGCGCGCGGTGCTGATGTTCAACATGCTGCCGTACCTGTTCGTGCTGACCATCTTCATCGGCGGCATGTACCTGGCGATCGACCTCACCGCCGGCGAGCGCGAGCGCCAATCGCTGGAGCCGCTGTTCGCCAACCCGGTGCCGCGCTGGCAGATCTTTCTCGGCAAGCTGGCGGCGATCTGCGCATTCTCCGCCGCCAGTCTGGTGATCTGCCTGCTCGCCTTCGGCGTGATCGGCGGCTTCGTGCCCACCGAGAAGCTGGGCATGGAGATCGACCTCGGCCCCGGCTTCGCCCTGCGCGTGCTGCTGCTGCAGCTGCCGATGATCGTGCTGCTGGCGGCGCTGCAGTCGATGGTGGCGGCCTTCGCCAAGAGCTACCGCGAGGCGCAGACCTACCTGTCGTTCCTGATGATGCTGCCGCTCCTGCCGAGCATCATGCTGATGATGCTGCCGTTCAAGCCGCAGGGCTGGATGTACGCGGTGCCGCTGCTCGGCCAGCACCTCGGCATCCTCGACCTGGTGCGCGGCAACGGCCTGTCGCCGCAGTCGCTGGCCATGTGCCTCGGCGGCACCGCGCTGGCCGCGCTGCTCGCCGCGGGCGCCACCGTGCAGCTGTACCGCAGCGAGCGGCTGGCGATCTCGGCCTGAAGCGCGTGGACGGGCCCGCCGAGGGAGGGCGAGGCGCATCGCGGCCGAGGACGTGCGGGGTCCGGACGGGCCGTGGCCGGGGCGCCGTGCGTGACGGCATCCCCGGCCGCCCCGGTGCCGTCGCGTGCCCGTCCGGTCGCCGGGGCGCTACTTGGCCGCGAGATCGCGCGCCCGCATTTCCAGCACGCGGCCGTCGGCCAGGGTGAGCGTCACCGCCGTGCCTTCCGGCAGGTGGCTGGTGAGGTCGCGCAGCTCGCCCAGCCCCAGCGTCGCGGCCTGCCTGCCGTTCACCGCCATGATCGCGTCGTTCCGCCGGAGGCCGGCCAGCTGCGCGGGGCCGCCGGGCGTCACGTCGATGACCTGGTAGCGGTCCGGCTGTCCCGCCTGCTTGGCCGCGCGAAAGCCGGCCATGCCGTAGTGCCACGCCGGGGGTTTCGCGCGGGACGTCAGCACCATCTGCTGGCGGCGGTAGTCGAAGTGCACGTTGAAGCGCGCCAGGATGTCCTGGCCGATGTTGCCGGCCTCGCTGGGATTGCCGGTCGCGCCGGCGTCGCCGCGGGTCAACATGGCCACCAGCGGCGCCACCCGCTGCCGGCCCAGCGTGAAGCTGCGGGCGTGGGCGATGTGCGCGGTGAACAGGCCACCCACGCCGCCGGTGGGCAAGGGCGCACCGGCAGCGTAGCGCGCGGCGATGCCCTCGCGCTCGGCCCATTGCGGAAAGGTCAGCAGGTAGCCGGAGTTGCCGGTATCGATGCCGAAGACGCCGCGATGGCCGTCCTGGGTGGCCGCGACCAGCGGCATGTCGTCGGTGAAGCTCAGCGCCAGCGCGTCGCCGTCGGGCTGCGGCGGCGCGGCGCCCTGGTCGTAGGGCTGCAGGCGCAGCTGGCCCTTGTCGTAGTCGAAGCTCACCGCGAAGCGCTCGAAGATTTCCAGTCCCAGCAGGCCGGCGATCGGCGCCTTGCCCTCGCCGCGCTCGTAGAAGCTGTAGGGATAGGGCATCACCAGGTAGACCAGGTCGCGCACGTGCGCGGCGCCCAGCGCGGTATCGCCGACGCGGGCATAGGCGGTGCGCATCGAGCCGGGACCGGAGCCGGCACTGACGCCCTCGCCCTGCGTCTTCAGGCCCAGCTTGCGCGCCGCGTCGCTGGTGAGGATGGCATGGCCGCCGGTGTCCAGGATGAAGGGCATCGGCGCGCCGCCGTCGATGGCCACGTCCACCAGCACCATGCCGCCTTCGACGCGCATCCGCGTGACGGCGGCGCGGGCGCCGCCGGCCATCGCCACGTCGGTCACCCTGTTGTCGGGACGCCGCGTGTCGACCACGGCCCCCGTGCCGAGCACGCGATAGCCGGTCACCGTGTCCACGCTCTCGCCGTCGTTGGCGCCGGTGACGGTGACGGCTGACGTGGCGATGCGGTACGGCAACTGCAGGCCGCCGACCGCGCGGTAGTCGGCGAAGCGCCGGGTGACGGTCACGAAGGAGCGCCGCCACACCGCGCGATCCACCCGATGGCTGGCCGGATCGATCCACAGGACCAGCGCGCGGCCGCCGGCCGGCGTGGCTTCCAGGCGCCGATAGCGCCGGCCGGCCTCTTCCGCGTCCGGCAGCCGGCGGTAGGCCACCGCGCCGGCGTCGCTCATGAAGCCGTAGCGGCGCAGCCAGTCCTCGCCGATGGCGGCGGTCTTCGCCTCCCCGGAGTCGAGCGGATGCAGCAGGCCCGAATCGTCCTGCCGCCAGTGTCCGGACGCGTCGGCGCCTTCCGCCGTGGCGAACAGCGCGTTGCGCGCCTGTGCGCGGTAGCGGCCGCTGCGCAGGTCGACGACGGACTGCCAGGGGCCGTCGAGCCCCGCGCTCGACTCGCGCCCATCGGCCAGCAGGGCGCCCACCGCGTGCCACCGGGCGCCACCGTGCGCCTGGCGCAGCATGTCCAGTAGCCGGGACGCGCCGTCGTCGGCCGCCAGCGCGGGGCCCGGCAGCCAGGCCAGCAGCAGGAGAAGGCGGGTGCATCGCGTCATGGGAAAGCTCCTCGCGGGGAGTCCCATGCTCACCGGCGGCGAGCGGCGCGGTCTAGCACGCGCGTGACCGATCAGGACGCGCCTTGCATCCGGCTCCGGTAGTCTCTCGGCGTCAGCCCGACGGCACGCCGGAACACTCGCGCGAAATGGCTCTGGTCGCTGAAGCCCGTCGCGGCCGCCACCTCGGCGATGGAGAGGCGCGCGTCGCGCAATGCCCGGCGCGCCAGCTCGACGCGCAGGCCGCGCAGGTATTCGCCCACCGGGACGCCGTGCACTCGCCGGAAGCTGCGCGCCAGATGCGCGGGATGCACGCCCGCCAGTGCGGCCAGCTCGTGCAGCGACGGCGCGACGAGCGGATCGTCGTGCAGGCGTTGCCGCACCCGCTCCAGCCATGCGGGGCGCTGCTCGCCTTCCATCCGGCAGGCCCGCGCCGCCAGTTCCAGCACGGCCGCCTGCAGGGCCAGCGGAGCCGCGTCGTCGGTCGCGCGCAGCTCGTCTTCGATTCGCGCGGCGAGCCGGTCGGCGCCGGGCAGGCGGAACCGGCGATGGTCGGAGAGCAGCCGCGCAATGCCGCCGCCGGGTTGGCCGTCGAAGAAGATGCTGATGCAGCGCGCGCCGGCAGGTCCGAAGCGGTTGGAATGGCGGTGTCCCCGCGGATGCGTCAGCAGCAGACCCGGCATGCAGTCGTGCTCGCCCGCGGACGAATCCTGCCGGTAGCCGCCGGCCGCGACCAGGCACAGGTAGGGTTCGTCGTGCTCGTGCCGGGGCAGGGCGCCGTTGCCAGCGTAGGGCGTGGACGAGACCTGCAGGCCGTCCGTGTGGCGCAGGTGGTCTGGCCGTCCGTAGTTGGCGCGTTGCAGGTGCCGCATGGGGGGCAGTCTAGGGCGGCGCGGCGGCGGCTGCATGTGGCGCCGGTCAGGCGGCCGCGCCGATCCACCTGGCGACCGCGGCCGGATGCTCCAGGTGCAGGTGGTGGCCGCCGTCCAGGTGCGCCACCGCGATGCGCGGCACGCAGGCGGCGCGTTCGCGCATCATCGCCTCGGGCAGGTAGGGCGTGGCCGGACGCGCCAGCAGCAGCGCGGCGGGCGCCTCGATGCCGGCGAGCAGGGCGCGCACCTGCGGTTCGGCCAGGCGCACCGCGCTGGGCCGGGTGAGCCGCGGGTCGCTGCGCCACTGCCAGCCGCCGCCCTCGGCCTCGCGCAGGCCGCGCTCGACGATGGGTCGCGCCAGCTCCGCGCGCAGGCCGCCGGCGACGCTGCGCGCGCGCACCGCCTGCCCGACGTCGGCGTAGCGGCGCAGCGGCTTGCCGTCGGCCGGCGCGGCCAGCGCCTCGCGGAAGCGCTGCAGGGTGTGCGCGCCGTCGTCGCCGAGCGGGCCCAGCCCCTCGATCAGCCACAGCCGCTCCACGCGCCCCGGCGCGGCGGCGGCGACCAGCGAGGCGATGCCGGCACCCATCGAGTGGCCGAGCAGGGCGCAGCGCGCCAGGCCCAGCGCGTCGAGCGCGTCCAGCACGGCGCGCACGTAGTCGGCGAAGGCGTAGCCGCCGGCCGCGGGCGGCAGGTGGTCCGAGCGGCCGTGGCCGGGCAGGTCCGGCGCGACCACCCGCCAGCGCGCGGCGAGCCGCGGCGCCAGCCGCGCGAAGCTGGCGGCGTTGTCCAGCCAGCCGTGCAGGGCGAGCAGCGGCGGCGCGCCGGCGTCGCCCCAGCACTGCGCGGCCAGCGCGAGCCGCGGCAGGGCGAGGCGGAGCTCGGTCGGCGCGGCCGGGCGCGGCGTCATGCGGGCGGTCGCGCCCCGGCCGCGGCGCCGTCCGCCGCGAAGCCGGGCCAGCCCTGCGCGTGGCGCAGCACCAGGCCGGCCAGCTGCGCCACCTGCGCGGGGGCGTCGTTGAGCGCGGGGATGTAGCGCAGTTCCTCGCCGCCGGCCGCGCGGAAGAAGTCGCGGTTCTGCATGGCGATCTCCTCCAGCGTCTCCAGGCAGTCCACCGCGAAGCCGGGGCAGGCCACGTCGAGCCGCCTCGCGCCCTCGCCGGCGAGCCGGCGCACGGTGGCGTCGGTGTAGGGCGAAAGCCAGGCCTCGCGGCCCACGCGCGACTGGAAGCTGACCTGCAGCGCCGCCTCGTCCAGCCCCAGCCGCGCGCGCAGCAGGCGCGCGGTGGCCTGGCACTGGTCGAGGTAGGGATCGCCCAGGCGCACGTAGCGCTCGGGGATGCCGTGGAAGGACAGCAGCAGCTTGTCGCCGCGGCCGTGCGCGGCCCACCAGCGCTCGATCGACCGCGCCAGCGCCTCGATGTGCGCGGGGTCGTCGTGGTAGTCGTTGACGATGCGCAGCTCCGGCGGCCAGCGCAGGCGCTTGAACGCATCGGCCACCGCGTCGATCACCGAGCCGGTGGAGGTGGCCGAATACTGCGGGTACAGCGGCAGCACCAGCAGGCGGCGCGCGCCCGCGCGCTGCAGCGCCTCGACCTGCGCGGCCACCGGGGGCCGGCCGTAGCGCATCGCCAGCGCCACGCGCGCGGCGCCCGGCCGGCGCCGGTCCAGCTCCGCCTGCAGCGCCGCGGCCAGCGCCTCGCTGCCCACGCGCAGCGGGGAACCCTGCGGCGTCCAGATGCGTCCATAGGCATGCGCCGAGCGCCGCGGCCGGACGCGCAGGATCACCCCGTGCAGGATCGGCCGCCACAGCCAGCGCGGGTAGTCGATCACGCGCGGGTCGGCGAGGAACTCGGCCAGGTAGGGGCGCACCGCCGCCGCCGTCGGCGCGTCCGGTGTGCCCAGGTTCACCAGCAGTACGCCAGTCTCGGCCGGCGGGCGGTCGTGGGAATGGCCGGCGGGGCCGGTATAGTGACTGCTTGGCATCGTGGCGGCGGCGGCGGGACGAGCCGCAGAGTCTGCCACAAGGTCTTCGCGGCGCGCCGTGTCGCGCGGTCGCAGCCGCGTCGTCGTTTCCGGGAACTGGAGTGGAGTCACCCATGTTGAAAGCATCCCTGCGCCGTCTGTCGCTTCTCGCCCTCGCCCTGCTGCTGCCCGCGATGGCCGCGCACGCGGAGGATCCGCCGCTGGTGCGCGCGAAGAACGCCGTGCGCGTACTCAACGAGATCATGGCCGCGCCGGACAAGTCCATCCCGCAGGACCTGCTGCGCGACGCCAAGGCGATCGCGGTGATCCCCGACCTGGTCAAGGCCGGCTTCATCTTCGGCGGCCGCCGCGGCGAAGGGCTGATCTCGGTGAAGACCGCCGACGGCACCTGGTCCAATCCCAGCTTCATCACCATGACCGGCGGCAGCATCGGCTTCCAGGCCGGGGTGTCCTCCACCGACGTGATCCTGGTGTTCCGCACCCAGCGCGGGGTGGACTCCATCGTCGACGGCAAGTTCACCCTGGGCGCGGACGCCGCCGCCGCCGCCGGCCCGGTCGGGCGCACCGCCAGCGCGGCCACCGACAGCCAGCTCAAGGCCGAGATCTACTCCTACTCGCGCTCGCGCGGCCTGTTCGCCGGCGTGGCGCTGGACGGCTCGGCGCTGCGCATCGACTACGACGCCAACGCGGCGGTCTACGGCGCCGGCATCACCCCGCGGCGCATCTTCGAGGGCGGCGTCGGCAACGTGCCCGCCCCGGTGGTCGACTTCCGCGACCGCCTGGAAGAGTACACTGCGCGCTGACTCCCCTTAATGACGACGAGGCCCCCGCCCGCGGCGGCGGGCCGGGACAGAGGTTGAACATGGGCCTGGACAGTTTCTGGCATTGGATCATCCTGCTGGTGGTGGTGCTGGTGATCTTCGGCACCGGCAAGCTGACCAAGATCGGCCCCGACCTGGGCAAGGCGGTGCGCGGCTTCAAGAAGGCGCTGCACGACGACGAGGACGGCGACAAGGACGCGGCCGCGCAGGACAAGCTGCGCGCCGACCCGCCCGCCGGCGCCGGCACCAGGCAGGGTCAGCGCGACTCCAGCGAAACCAAGTAAGCGCGCGGTGGCGCGATGATCGAGCTCAGCTTCACCAAGCTGCTGCTGCTGGCGCTGGTGGCGCTGATCGTGCTGGGGCCGGAGAAGCTCCCCGGCGCCGCACGCACCGCCGGCGCGCTGCTGCGCCGCGCGCGCCAGGGCTGGGACAGCGTGCGCGCCGAGGTCGAGCGCGAGCTGGAGGTGGAGGAGCTGCGCCGCGCCGCGCGCGAGGCGGCCGCGCAGGCGGAGGCCGCGCAGGCGCAGGTGCGCGAGGCCGTGCACGGCGTGCGCGCGGCGGCCGAGCGGACCCGCGACGAGGCGGGCGCGCCATTCGCCGAGGCCGCCGGGATGTTGTCGGGGGCCCGGTCCGCATCTGCCGATGCCGATGCCCGTGCGGGCGCCGGCGAGGGCCGGCATGCCGCGTCGCCGGAGGCCGCCACGATCGCCCCGCCGCACGGGGACGACCCCACCGGCGATCTGTTCGCCGATGCCCCCGCCACGCCGTCCGCGTCCGTCGCGCAGCCGCGCAGGGAACCCCCGCATGGCGGCGCCTGAACCCGAATTCGACCTGCAGCAGGGGCTGTTCTCGCACCTGATCGAGCTGCGCGCGCGCCTGCTCAAGGCCTGCGCCACCGTGCTGCTGGTGCTGCTGGTGCTGGTGCCCTTCGCCAACCGCCTGTACGCGGAGCTGGCCGCGCCGCTGGTGGCGCGCCTGCCCGAGGGCGCGCACCTGATCGCCACCGAGGTGGCCAGTCCCTTCGTCACCCCGCTCAAGCTGGCCTTCTACGCGGCGCTGTTCATCAGCATGCCGATGATCCTGTACCAGCTGTGGGCCTTCGTCAGCCCCGGCCTGTACCGCCACGAGAAACGCCTGGCGCGGCCGCTGCTGGTGGCGACGCTGGCGCTGTTCTACCTGGGTTGCGCCTTCGCCTACTTCCTGGTGCTGCCGGCGGCGTTCCGCTTCCTCACCGCGGTGACGCCGCAGGGCGTGGAGATGATGACCGACATCACCCACTACCTCGACTTCGTGATGCTGATGTTCTTCGCCTTCGGCCTGTGCTTCGAGGTGCCGGTGGCGGTGGTGATCCTCGCCGCGGTCGGCGTGGTGAACCTGGAGAAGCTGCGCAGCGGGCGCCGCTACGCCATCGTCGGCGCGTTCGCCATCGCCGCGGTGATCACCCCGCCGGACATCACCTCGATGATCATGCTGGCGGTGCCGATGTGCCTGCTCTACGAGCTGGGCGTGCTGGCGGTGCGCTGGCTGCTGCGGCCGGCGGCGGTCCAAGGCTAGGAGACCACCGCTTTTCTTTTTTGCGGGAGCGGCCTCCGGCCGCGCTGGCTCAGCGCGCGGGCGAAGGCGCGCCGCGCCCCAGCGCCAGCCCCTTGAGCACGTTCAGCGCCTGCGACAGCGCGTAGTCCTCGGTGGCGAGCCTGGCGTTCTCGGCGCTGCCGTCGTTGTCGATGTCCTTGGCCGAACCGTCCTCGTTGGCCAGGTGGTTCTTCAGGTCCGCCTCGGAGGTGATCAGGGTGGCCGGGCTCTCGGCCTTGTTCACCGCCAGGTCCGCCAGCGCGATGTCCGGCTTGATGCCCTCGGCCTGGATGGAGGTGCCGCTGGGCGTGTAGTAGCGCGCGGTGGTGAGCTTCACCGCGTGGTCGGCGTCCAGCGGCAGCACGGTCTGCACCACGCCCTTGCCGAAGGTGCGCCGGCCCATGATCAGCGCGCGGTGGTTGTCCTTCAGCGCACCGGCGACGATCTCGGCGGCCGAGGCGGTGCCGTTGTCGGCCAGCAGCACGATCGGCGCGCCCTTGAGCAGGTCGCCCGGGTGCGCGGAGAACTGCATGTTGGCGTCCTGCAGGCGGCCGCGCGTGGTGACGATGGTGCCGCCGTCGAGGAAGTCGTCGCTCACCGCCACCGCGGCGGTGAGCAGGCCGCCGGGATTGGAGCGCAGGTCCAGCACCGCGCCCCTGGGCGCGCCGTTCTTCTTCGCGTAGTCGGCGAACTTCTTCTCCAGGTCGTCGGCGGTGTCCTCCTGGAACTGGCTGATGCGGATGTAGGCGTAGCCGGGCTCGAGCGGGCGGATCTTCACGCTGGTCAGCGAGATCTTCTCGCGCACCAGGTGGTAGTCGACCGGCTTGTCGCCGTTCTCGTGCACGACGGTCAGCGTGATCTTGCTGCCGGGCTCGCCGCGCAGGCGCTTGAACATGTCGTCCGCGTTGTCCGCGTCCACCGCCTTGCCGTCGATCTTGACGATGGTGTCGCCCGGCTTGATGCCGGCGCGCGAGGCGGGCGTGTCGTCGATCGGCGCGACCACGCGCAGGCTGCCGTCCACCTGCAGCACCTCGATGCCCAGGCCGCTGTACTGGCCGGTGGTGTCCTCGTCCAGCTGCGCCAGGCCCTCCTTGTCGAGGTACTCGCTGTGCGGGTCCAGGCCGCTCAGCATGCCGCTGATCGCGGCGTTCATCAGCGTCTTGTTGTCCACCGGCTCCACGTAGGCCTGGCGGATCACCTCGTAGACGCGGCTGAAGTTGCGGATGTCGTCCAGGTCGACCCGGTCGGGCTTGCCGGCGGCCGTGCCGGCCGCGGCCGGCGCGCTGGCGGCCGCCGCGGGCGCGGTCTGCGCGGGCAGCGCCGGGGCCGCCAGCAGCAGGGCGAGCAGACCGCAGGTGGTAAGGCGCATGGGGGACTCCGTGGGGAAAGGCTGCGTGGTTCGACCGCCGGCGGCGGCCGGAATTCCGTGCCGGTGATGCTCCGCCCAACGCGGGCCGGGCGTCAACGCTGGCGCGCCAGCCAGCTGCGCGGGTCGACCGGGCGGCCGTTGCGGCGCAGCTCGAAGTACACGCCGGTGTTGTCGCCCAGCGGCGGCGCGGCGGTGCCCAGCGCCTGGCCGGCCTCGACCTGGTCGCCGACGCCGCGCAGCAGGCTCTCGTTGTTGCCGTACATGCTCATCCAGCCGTCGCCGTGGTTGAGGATGATCAGCATGCCGTAGCCGCGCAGGAAGGCGGCGTAGACCACCCGCCCGCGCGCCACCGCGTGCACCTCGCTGCCGGCCGGGGCGCGGATCAGCACGCCGTTGCCGTAGCTGTTGACCGGCCCGGCGGCCGGCCAGGGCAGGCTGCCGCGGATGTTCGCGGTGCCCTTGCCGGACGGCGCGCCCGGCGCGGCCGGGCTGGGCCGGGCGTGGCGCGCCGCCTCGCGGGCGGCCTCGTCGATGGCCTGCTGGATCTTCGCCAGCAGCTGGTTGAGCGAGGCCTCGTTCTGCTTCAGCGCGGCCAGCCGCTGCGCCTGGTCCTTGTACTGCGCGTCGACCTGCGCGGCCAGCTTCTGCCGCGCGGCGCGCTGCTGCGCCAGCGCCTGCGCGCGCTGCTCGCGCTCGGCGCGCGTCGCCAGCAACGCCTGCCGCTCGGCGTCGATCGAGGCTTCCAGCTCCTGCAGCCTGGCCAGGTCGCCCATCAGCGCCTGCACGCGCTGCACGCGGTCCTGCTGGAAGTACTTGGAATAGGCCAGCGCGCGGGCGATCTGCGCGATGTCCTGGTCGCCCAGCAGCAGGCGCAGGTCCGAGCCGCGGCCCAGCGCGTAGGTGGCGCGCAGCAGCTCGGCGATGGCGGCGCGCTGGCCGTCCAGGCGGGACTGCAGTTCGGCGCGCTGCCGCTGCAGCTGGTCGAGCTGCTGCTGCTTGGCGGCCAGCGCGGCGTCGGTCTCGCGCACCGCGCGGGCGGCGGCGGCCAGCGCCTCGGCCTGCCTGGCGAGGGCGGCGTTCATGCTGTCGCGGCGCGCGGCGGTCTGCGCCTGCTCGCGGCTGAGCGCCTCCATCTTCTGCCGCACCTCGTTCAGTTCCTTCTGCGCGGTGGCCTTGTCCTGGCGCTCGGCCGGCCGCGCGGCGGCGGACGACTGCAGCAGCGCGCCGGTCAGGAGGAGGGCGGCCAGCAGGCCGGGGCGGGGGCGGACGGCGTGGACGGGTGGCATCCGGGGATTATCCCCGACCGTCGCGGTTGCGGCGAGATGGCGCCGCGGGGCGGCGCCGGCGGTCCGGTCGGACGGAGCGGCGGGCGCGCCGGCGGGGCAGGGGCAAATGGACGTATGGACGTCCAGGCGATCCATGGGGAAGCGAGGCTTGGCGCGCCGGTTTCTTGTTGCGCCGCAACGACTTGAAGCATCACCCGTGCCATTCGCGGCGCGCCCGCAAAAAAAGAAATCAAGGCGCGCTTAAGCGCTTGTGATGTTTTGGCAATGGTGGAAGACTGGCCCCGCAACTTCCCCCCATCCGAGGGTTCGGACGCCACCTGCGCGACATCCCCTCCGGCTCCCGGATGCGTTGCAACCCACAACGAGGACACGACGATGAAGCGTAACAAGCTCGCTTTGGCGCTTGCTGGTTTGCTTTTGTCCCCCGCAGGCGCCGCGCTCGCCCAGACCGGCAATGCCCCCTCCGCCCCGCCGCAGGACCAGACCGGCCAGCAGGCCACCCAGCTGCAGACCATCACCGTCACCGGCTCGGCGATCCCGCGCATCGACGTGGAGACGCCCTCGCCGGTGACCACCATCTCCGCCCAGCAGATCGAGCGCAGCGGCCTGACCACGCTGTCCGACGTGGTGCGCGCGATCTCGGCGGACAACAGCGGCTCGATCCCCAATGCGTTCTCCAACGGCTTCGCCGCCGGCGCCTCCGGCGTGGCGCTGCGCGGCCTCACGGTGAACTCCACGCTGGTGCTGATCGACGGCCATCGCAGCGCCAACTACGCGGTGGCCGACGACGGCCAGCGCTCGTTCGTGGACCTCAACACCATCCCGCTGGCGGCGGTGGACCACATCGAGGTGCTGAAGGACGGCGCCTCTTCGCTGTACGGCGCCGACGCCATCGCCGGCGTGGTCAACGTGATCCTCAAGCCGCACTACCAGGGCGTGGAGGGCACGGTGGACGTGGGCACCTCGCAGCACGGCGGCGGCTTCACCCGCAAGGCCACCTTCCTCGCCGGCGGCGGCGACCTGGAGAAGGACGGCCACAACGGCTACCTCGCGGTGCAGTACCAGAAGGACAACGCGATCTGGCTGCGCGACCGCGGCTTCCCGTACAACACGCTCGACCTCACCCGCATCGGCGGGCAGAACAACAACATCGGCCAGCCGGCGCTGGGCGTGGGCTCGGTGTACGGCTCGGTGACGCCGGGCACGCTGGCCACCCCCGGCGACATCACCAGCGGCGTGCCCGATCCCGGCGCGCTGTCGCAGCCGCTGCGGCCGTGCGGGCCGGACTCGATCGCGCGCACCGACGCCAACGGCAGCTACTGCGAGCAGAACCCGCTGGCGCTGTTCGGCCAGGCGCAGCCGGCGATGGAGCAGGGCGGCATCTACGGCCGCTTCACCGTCAAGCTCAACGACGACACCCGCGCCTACCTGGCCGCCAGCTACTTCGAGGCCAAGACCGAGGCGCCGGGCGGGCCGCGGCAGATCCAGACCGGCACGCCCAACAACACCAACAACATCGCGCTGCCGCCCACGCTGGCCGATGGCAGCCTCAACCCGAACAACCCGTATGCCGCGCAGGGCAAGTACGCGCTGATCAACTACGCCTTCGGCGACATCCCCAGCGGCTTCGACTACGACAACCACAACGCGCGGATGGTCGGGGGCGTGTCCGGCGCGCTGGGCGAGTGGAACTACGACGTCACCGGCGTCATCAACCACACCTGGCTGGACACCAAGCAGTACGGCTTCATCAACTACCAGGCGCTGATCGACGCGATCACCACCGGCAGCTACAGCTTCGTGAACCCGGGCTCCAACAGCGCCGCGGTGCGCGCCGCGCTGGCGCCGGGCTACTCGAAGACCTCCACCAGCGACCTGGACGCGCTGGACTTCTCCGCCAACCGCCAGCTGTGGGACCTGCCCGGCGGCCCGCTCGGCCTGGCGGTGGGCGCGCAGATCCGCCACGAGGCGCAGGACGACCCCACGCTCAACCCCGACTTCGAGTTCCAGGGGCTGGGCAACGCGCAGACCAAGGGCTCGCGCAACGTCGCCGCCGCCTACGCGGAGTTCGACGCGCCGCTGCTGGAGTCGCTGGAGGTCGACGCCTCCGGCCGCTTCGACCACTACACCGACACCGGCAACGGCTTCACGCCCAAGGTCGGCTTCAAGTGGAAGCCGGTGGACTGGTTCGCCCTGCGCGGCACCTACTCCAAGGGCTTCCGCGCGCCGAGCTTCGCCGAGAACGGCTCCAGCTCGACCCAGGGCTTCGTCACCTACACGCCGCCCGACGACTTCGCCGCCGCGCACGGCAACAACGCCTACGTGCAGCCCTACGGCCTGTCCGAGTACACCCTGGCCAACAAGGACATCAAGCCGGAGAAGGCGCGCAACTACACCATCGGCATCGTGCTGCAGCCGACCGACTGGCTGAACGCCTCGATCGACTACTACAACATCAAGAAGACCAACGTGATCGCCCAGGCCGACACCTCCTCGGCACTGGACAACTACTACGCCGGCCTGCCGCAGGCGCCCGGCGTGACGGTGATCCCGGACAAGCCCGACCCGGCCCACCCGGACGCGCTGCCGCGGCCGATCGAGGTGGTCGGCACCTACATCAACGCCAATTCGCTCAAGACCGACGGCATCGACGTGGACCTGCAGGCGCACTTCGACTTCGCCGACAACGTGAAGTACCTCAGCGAGTTCACCGGCACGCAGATCTTCAGCTGGGTGCTGACCCTGCCGGACGGCACGCGCCAGCAGTACGTGGGCACGCACGGGCCGTACAACCTGTCCTCCGGCGCCGGCACGCCGCGCACCCGCCTGTCGTGGAGCAACACGCTGGTGTGGGGCCCGGCCACCGTCACCGGCACGCTGTACCACACCAGCGGCATGGACAACTACGCCGAGGACATCGGCTTCGGCCCCGGCGACTGCATCTCGGTGCTGCCGGTCAGCTGCCGCGTCGGCTCGTTCACCGACTTCGACCTCACCGGCAGCTACGAGATCAACAAGCACTTCGCGATCACCGCCTCGGTGATGAACGTGTTCGACCGCAAGGCGCCGCTCGACCCGGCCAACTACGCCGGCCCCGGCGCCAACTACAACCCGACCTGGGCGCAGGCCGGCGTGGTCGGGCGCTTCTACAACCTCGGCGTGAAGCTCAAGCTGTAGCCGTCCGCCGCCCCCGGGCGGCCATCGCGGGGCGCGCCGGCCGGACCGGCGCGCCCCGCCTGTTTCGGGGCCGGCCGCCGGCCCGGCGCGGTGGCTGTCGCGGCAGGCAAGCGTTTGGACGTCCAGCAGTCCGTTCGCCACCCTTTGACGCATCGCAGCAAGTGTGCTGTAGTCGGGGCGAACCACGCGCGGAACCACGATGCCGGGAGCGTCGCGGGGCCGCGTCCGCCCAGCACATCCACATCCGGGGAGACAGGATGGCCACGCCAGGCGCCAAGACGCTCTACGACGCCGCCTTCGAGCACGACAGCTGCGGCTTCGGCCTGATCGCGCAGATCGACGGCCGCGCCAGCGCGGCGCTGGTCGACACCGCGTTCGCGGCGCTGGCGAAACTCTCCCACCGCGGCGGCGTCAACGCCGACGGCGTCAGCGGCGACGGCTGCGGCGTGCTGGTCCGCCGGCCCACGCGCTGGCTGCGCGCGCTGGCCGCCGAGGCGGGCATCGTGCCGGCGCCGCGCTTCGCCGCGGGGCTGGTGTTCCTCGACCCGGCCGGCGACGACCGCGCCGCGCACGTGCTGGAGGCCGAGCTGGCCTCGGTGGGCCTGGTGGTGTCCGGCTGGCGCGAGGTGGCGGTGGACACCGCCGCCTGCGGCCCGCTGGCCGCCGCCGCCTGCCCGCGCGTGCGCCAGGTGTTCGTCGACGCGCCCACCGGGATGGACGAGGCGCGCTTCGAGCGCACGCTGTTCCGCGCGCGCCGCCGCGCCGAGCTGACCCTGGCGAACGACCCGCACTTCTACGTGGTCAGCCTGTCCTGCCAGGTGGTGGGCTACAAGGCGATGGCGACGCCGGGCCGCCTGCGCGACGTGTTCGCCGACCTGCGCCACCCGGCGCTGGAGAGCGACGCGGTGGTGTTCCACCAGCGCTTCTCCACCAACACCATGCCGCAGTGGCGGCTGGCGCAGCCGTTCCGCCTGCTGGCGCACAACGGCGAGATCAACACCATCCGCGCCAACCGCAGCTGGATCCGCGCGCGCGAGGCGGTGTGGCGCTCGCCGCTGATCGACCTGTCCGACATCGGCCCGTTCGTGCGCCAGCAGGGCTCGGACTCGGAGAGCCTGGACAACGCGGTGGAGCTGCTGCTCGCCGGCGGCCTGGACCTGCTCGCCGCGATGCGCATCCTGGTGCCGCCGGCCTACGCCGCGCGCGAGGACATCGACGAGGACCTGGCCGCCTTCTACGAGTACTACGCGCTGCACACCGAGCCGTGGGACGGCCCCGCCGGCCTGGTGATGTGCGACGGCCGCTACGCCGCCTGCGCGCTGGACCGCAACGGCCTGCGCCCCGCGCGCTGGGCGCTGTCGGACGACAACCACCTGATCGTGGCCTCCGAGGCCGGCCTGTGGGACGTGCCCGCCGCGCGCACCATCGCCAAGGGGCGGCTGGGGCCGGGCGAGATGATCGCGGTGGACTTCGCCCAGGCGCGCCTGCTGCGCGACGCCGACGTGGACGAGATCAACCGCCGCCGCGCGCCGTTCCGCGACTGGCTGCGCGCGGGCGTGCAGTACCTGGAGCAGGACCTGATCGATCCCAGCCTCGCCGCCGAGCCGCTGCCCGTGGACGAGCTGCACCGCTACCAGAAGCTGTACGGGCTCACCCGCGAGGAGCGCGAGAGCGTGCTCAAGGTGCTGGCCGAGACCGAGGCCGAGGCCACCGGCTCGATGGGCGACGACACCCCGGTGGCGGTGATGTCGCGCCAGGTGCGCCCGCTGTTCGACCGCTTCCGCGAGGCCTTCGCGCAGGTCACCAACCCGCCGATCGACCCGCTGCGCGAGAAGCTGGTGATGTCGCTGGTCACCCAGATCGGCCGCGAGGGCAACGTGTTCGCGCTGGGGCCGGAGAACGCGCGGCAGATCCTGCTCAACTCGCCGATCCTCTCGCAGCGCAAGCTGCGCCAGATCCTGGCGCTGCCGCAGTACCTCAACGCCACCGTGCGCATCGATCTGTGCTACGCGCCTGGCGAGGGGCTGGAGAAGGCGCTCAGGCGCTTCTGCCGCGAGGCCGAGCAGGGCGTGCGCGGCGGCGCCGAGATCGTCTTCCTCACCGACCGCTACCCGCGCCGCGACACGCTGCCCGCGCACGCGCTGCTGGCCACCGGGGCGATCCATGCGCACCTGATCGAGCGCGGCCTGCGCTGCCACTGCAACCTCGTCGTGGAGACCGCCACCGCGCGCGACCCGCACCAGTTCGCCTGCCTGATCGGCTTCGGCGCCACCGCGGTGTACCCGTGGCTGGCCTACCAGAGCCTGTTCGAGCTGGGCGGCGAGGGCCGGCTCAAGCGCGGCGAGGGCACCCTCGCCGAGATCGGCCGCAGCTACCGGCGCGGCGTGCGCAAGGGCCTGCTCAAGATCCTCTCCAAGATGGGCATCTCCACCGTGGCCGGCTACCGCGGCGCGCAGCTGTTCGAGATCGTCGGCCTGGCGCGCGAGGTGGTGGACCTGTGCTTCCCCGGCGCGCCCTCGCGCATCGGCGGCGCCGGCTTCGCCGAGCTGGAGGCGGACGCCCGCGTGCTCGCCGCCGAGGCCTGGGACGAGGCGCGGCCGCTCACCGCCGGCGGCCTGTACAAGTTCGTGCACGGCGGCGAGTACCACATGTACAACCCCGAGGTGATCGCCACGCTGCAGAAGGCGGTGCGCACCGGCGACCCGGCGGACTACCGCGCCTATGCCGACGCGGTGGACCACCGCCCGCCCTCGGCGCTGCGCGACCTGCTGCGGCCGCGCCCGCTCGGCCCGCCGGTGCCGCTGGAGGAGGTCGAGCCGGCGGAGGCGATCCTGCGCCGCTTCGACTCGGCCGGCATGAGCCTGGGCGCGCTCTCGCCCGAGGCGCACGAGGCGCTGGCGATCGCCATGAACCGGCTGGGCGCGCGCAGCAACTCCGGCGAGGGCGGCGAGGACCCGGCGCGCTACGGCACCGAGAAGATGTCCAGGATCAAGCAGGTCGCCTCGGGCCGCTTCGGCGTCACCCCGGCCTACCTGGTCAACGCCGAGGTGCTGCAGATCAAGATCGCGCAGGGCGCCAAGCCGGGCGAGGGCGGCCAGCTGCCCGGCCACAAGGTCAACCAGACCATCGCGCGGCTGCGCTACGCCAAGCCCGGCATCGGCCTGATCTCGCCGCCGCCGCACCACGACATCTACTCCATCGAGGACCTGGCCCAGCTGATCCACGACCTCAAGGAAGTGAACCCGGACGCGCTGGTCTCGGTGAAGCTGGTCAGCCACGCGGGCGTGGGCACGGTGGCGGCCGGCGTGGTGAAGGCCGGCGCCGACCTCATCACGGTGAGCGGCCACGACGGCGGCACCGGCGCCAGCCCGCTCACCTCGATCAAGTACGCCGGCACGCCGTGGGAGCTGGGCCTGGCCGAGACGCAGCAGACCCTGCGCCGCAACGACCTGCGCGGCCGCGTGCGGCTGCAGACCGACGGCGGCCTGAAGACCGGGCTGGACGTGGTCAAGGCCGCGCTGCTGGGCGCCGAGAGCTTCGGCTTCGGCACCGGACCGATGGTGGCGCTGGGCTGCAAGTACCTGCGCATCTGCCACCTCAACAACTGCGCCACCGGCGTGGCCACCCAGCACGAGGTGCTGCGCAGGCAGCACTTCGTGGGCCTGCCCGAGATGGTGATGAACTACTTCCGCTTCGTCGCCGAGGACGTGCGCGCGCACCTGGCGCGGCTGGGCGCGCGCTCGCTGGACGAGCTGGTCGGCCGCGCCGAGCTGCTCGAGCAGCAGGCCGGCGCCACGCCGGCGCAGCGCAAGCTGGACCTGTCGCCGCTGGTCGCGCCCGACGCGCTGGGCGAGCGGGTGGACTTTGCCTGCACCAGCGCGCGCAACCCGATGCGCGACCCGGCCGCGCTGGCCGCGCGCATCGCCGCGGACACCGCGCAGGCGGTGGCGCAGGGCACCGGCGGCAGCTTCAGCTACGCCATCGCCAACACCGACCGCGCGATCGGCGCGCGCCTGTCCGGCGAGGTGGCGCGGCGCTGGGGCGATGCCGGCATGGCCGCGCAACCGGTCACGCTGCGGCTGGAGGGCTCGGCAGGGCAGAGCCTGGGCGCGTGGAACGCCGGCGGCGTGCACATCGAGCTGGTCGGCGAGGCCAACGACGGCGTCGGCAAGGGCATGGCCGGCGGCCGCATCGTGGTGCGCCCGCCGGCCGACGCGCGCTACGCCAGCCAGGACGCGGCGATCGTCGGCAACACCTGCCTGTACGGCGCCACCGGCGGCGAGCTGTTCGCCGCCGGCTGCGCGGGCGAGCGCTTCGCCGTGCGCAACTCCGGCGCGCTGGCGGTGGTGGAGGGCGCCGGCGACCACTGCTGCGAGTACATGACCGGCGGCGTGGTGGCGGTGCTGGGCCGGGTCGGCCTCAACTTCGGCGCGGGCATGACCGGCGGCTTCGCCTACGTGCTGGACCTGGAGCGCGCCTTCGTGGACCGCTACAACCACGAGCTGGTGGACATCGTGCGGATCAGCCCGGAGGGCATGGAACACCACATGCAGCACCTGCGCGGCCTGATCGCCCGCCACATCGAGCTGACCGGCAGCGCCTGGGCGCAGCGCCTGCTGGCCGATTTCCGCGGCCTGCTGCAGCGCTTCTGGCTGGTCAAGCCCAAGGCCGCCAGCCTCGACGCGCTGGCCGAGGAACTGCGGAGGGCCGCATGAGCGCGCCGCACGCCTTGCTCCCTCTCCCCTCCGGAGAGGGGGCCGGGGTGAGGGGCCGCCGCTTGCCGCAACCTTCCACCCATGCGCCGGTGGGAGCGGCCTCCGGCCGCGATCAAGCCACACGCGAACTCCTCCATTCCACCGGACAGCCCGGAGCCGCCCCATGAGCGACAAGCTGTTCCAGTTCCTCAGCCTGCCGCGGCAGACCCCGCGCACCGTGCCGGTGGCGATCCGCGTGCTCGGCTACGGCGAGATCGCCGGCGACTTCGCGCCGCCGGAGGCCGCCGCGCAGGCCGGCCGCTGCATCGACTGCGGCAACCCGTACTGCGAGCACGCCTGCCCGGTGCACAACTACATCCCCAACTGGCTGAAGCTGGTGCAGGAGAACCGCCTGTTCGAGGCGGCCACGCTGATGCACGAGACCAACCCGCTGCCGGAGATCTGCGGCCGCGTGTGCCCGCAGGACCGCCTGTGCGAGGGCGCCTGCACGCTGGAGCAGGGCGACTTCGGCGCGGTGACCATCGGCAGCGTCGAGCGCTGGGTGGTGGACGAGGCGTTCCGCCAGGGCTGGCGGCCGGACCTGTCGCGCGTGCGCGAGACCGGCCGCCGCGTCGCCGTGGTCGGCGCCGGCCCCGCGGGCCTGGCCTGCGCCGACCGCCTGCGCCGCGCCGGCGTGGCGGTGGACGTGTACGACCGCCAGCGCGAGATCGGCGGCCTGCTCACCTTCGGCATCCCGCCGTTCAAGCTCGACAAGCAGGTGGTGCGCACGCGCCGCGCGGTGCTGGAGGAGATGGGCGTGGCCTTCCGCCTCGGCGTGGAGATCGGCCGCGACCTGCCGTTCCGCGAGCTGCTGGAAAGCTACGACGCGGTGTTCGTGGGCACCGGCGCCTACACCTACGTGGACGGCAAGCTGCCCGGCCGCGAGCTGCACGGCGTGCACGACGCGCTGCCGTTCCTGATCGCCAACGTCGACCGCCTGCTCGACGACGCGCCGCCGCCGCCGCTGCTCGACCTCAAGGGCAAGCGCGTGGTGGTGCTGGGCGGCGGCGACACCGGCATGGACTGCAACCGCACCGCGGTGCGCCTCGGCGCCGCCTCGGTCACCTGCGTGTACCGCCGCGACGAGGCCAGCATGCCCGGTTCCGCGCGCGAGGTGGGCTACAGCCGCGAGGAGGGCGTGCAGTTCCTGTTCAACCGCCAGCCGGTCGCGCTGCTCGGCGAGGACGGCCGCGTCGGCGCGGTGCGCGTGGTGGCCACCGAGCTGCACGACGACGGCAGCGGCCGCCTGGCCCCGCGCAACGTGCCGGGCAGCGAGGCGGACCTCCCCGCCGACGTGGTGATCCAGGCCTTCGGCTTCCGCGCCAGCCCCGCGCCGTGGTTCGCCGAGTTCGGCATCGCGGTGGACAAGGACGGCCGCGTGCTCGCCGGCGGCGAGGGCCGCCTGCCGTTCCAGACCACCCACCCGCAGGTGTTCGCCGGTGGCGACAACGTGCGCGGCGCGGACCTGGTGGTGCGCGCCGTGCACGACGGCCGCGAGGCGGCGGCCTCCATCGTGCGGATGCTGCAACGGGTCGAAGCCCCCGCGCTCGCCCACGCCTGACGCCTCCATTCGATCCTCAGCGTAACTCCCTCTCCCCTTCGGGGAGAGGGTCGGGGTGGGGGCCACTCTTGCGATACGGTGCCCTACCTCGCCGCCCCGCCACCGCGGCCGAAGGCCGTTTCCACAGGGTTGCGGCAAGCCCTGTGGGCCTCCGGCCGCGACGGATGCCCGCCCCGCAAAGGCTTCAGACGCAACACCCCCAAGCTATCCTGCAACCATCCGACCACGGCACCACGGAACCCGCCCATGCGCCTCGGCCTCGCCGCCAACCAGCTCCACCACGCCCACGCCGACGCCGCGCTGTTCCGCTGGCTGCGCGCCTGCGAGGCGGGCATCCGCGAGCTGGAGCTGGGCCTGCATGCGGTGGGCCGCACCTACGACGCCATCCTGCGCAGCGGCCACCTGGAAGGCTACGCGCCGCTGCGCCGCTACCCCTACGGCCGCGAGGGCGGCCTGATGAAGCTGGTCGCCGAGGTGGTGGGCCTGGACGGCGGCCGCACGCTGGACGGGGCGATCTACCTGATCGACCCGGTCGATCCCTCCTCGATCTTCCCCGAGGCGGTGGCGCTCAAGCGCCAGTGCGTGATCCACGGCAAGCCCTTCGTCTCCACCGTGGCCTCGGCGCGCGACTGGATCGAGGCCGAGCGCATCCACGCCGGCCTTGCCCCCGATCCCGCCGCCGACGTTTTCCATGCGCTGGAGTCGCAGACCGTCGCGCTGATCGCCCACGACGCGATGAAGCCGGACATGCTGGCCTTCGCCGACGCCGCCTTCGACGTGCTCTCGCGCTATGCGCGGCGCATCGCCACCGGCACCACCGGCCAGCAGCTCAACGAGCTGGCCTGGGGCCGCGGCTGGCCGCGCGACACGCCGTGGGTGGAGCGCTACCGCAGCGGTCCCATGGGCGGCGACGCGCAGATCGCCGACCTGGTGCTGGAGCGCCGCTGCCAGCGCGCGATCTTCTTCGAGGACCCGCAGGTCGCGCGCCAGCACGAGGCCGACATCCAGCTGCTGGAACGCGCCGTCACCACCCGCACCGACGAGGCCGTGTGCATCACCTCGCCGCGCGTGGCGGCGCGCTGGGTCGAGGCGGTGCGGCGGCGCACGGCGAAGCGATAGCGTCAGAGCCAGGAGACGTAGGCCAGGCGCGAGGCAGGCAGACGATCGGCAGCGGAGGGTAGCCGCGTCAATCGGCACGCCGCATGGCGGGACGGCCGGCTTGGCAGCCGAGTGAGCGGTGCGCTTCGTGGACCGTATGGGACGGACGCAGGGCATGGCCTTACCCTTGGCCGATGCCCAGTCACGCTCTCCTTGCGCCATGTGCCTGATCGCCTTCGCCTGGAACGCCCACCCGCGCTGGCGCCTGCTGCTGGCCGGCAACCGCGACGAGTTCCACGCGCGTCCCAGCGCGCCGCTCGCGCGCTGGACCGACCTGCCGATCATCGGCGGCCGCGACCTGGAGGCCGGCGGCACCTGGCTCGGCGTCACCGACGCCGGCCGCTGCGCGGTGGTCACCAACGTGCGCGACCCGCGCGATCCGCAGCGCGGCGCCTCGCGCGGCCTGCTCGCCACCGACTACCTCGCCGGCGCGGCGGACGCGCGGGCGCACGCGCAGGCCCTGCTCGCCACCGCCGCCGACTACCGTCCCTTCAACCTGCTCACCTTCGACGCCCGCGACGCCTTCTACCTCGGCAACCGCCCCGAGCCGCGCGCGCAGGCCGTCACGCCCGGCATCCACGGCCTCTCCAACGCCGACTTCAACACCCCGTGGCCCAAGACCCGCTTGCTGATGCGGCGCCTCGCGGCCTGGCTCGACGCCGGCGGCGAGGACGACTTCGCCCCGCTGTTCGCCGCGCTGGCCGACCAGACGCATCCGCCCGACGCCGAGCTGCCCGACACCGGCGTGGGACTGGAGCGCGAGCGCATGCTGTCGAGCGCCTTCATCCGTGGCGAGCACTACGGCACGCGGGCGAGCACCGTGGTCGCCATCGGGTACGACGGCGCGGGGCGGATCGTGGAGCGGCGGTTCGGGCCGGAGGGGATATTCGAGGGAGAGTCGGCGTCAGGAATTGGTTTGCCCGGATAAGCGGTCTGGCTTGCCGGGTGCCGTCATTTGGGTAGTCGAGACCCGGAGCGGGTTCCGCTTCACCCCTCCGGAAACTCCCCATCCACATAGAACCACCGCCCGTCCTCCCGCACGAACCGGCTGACCTCGTGCATGCGCTGGGCCTTGCCGCCGCCGTAGCGCAGGCGGGCGACGAACTCGACCACGGCGCGGTCGCCGTCGGCCTCGTGGCGCTTCACGTCGAGGCCCAGCCAGGTGGGGACGGGCTGCTGCGCGGCGAGCTTGAGGTGGGCGGGCCGGGTGGAGGGGTGCCAGGTGGCGAGCAGGTAGTCCTCGCGCTTGAGCACGTAGGCGCTGTAGCGCGAGCGCATCAGCGCCTCGGCGTCGGGCGCCGGCGCGCCCTCGTGCAGCGGGCCGCAGCAGCTGGCGTAGCCGGCGGGGTTGCCGCAGGGGCAGGGGGTGAGGGTGTCGATGGCGCGCAAGGTCGCGGTTCCGTGCATGGCCCGTCCATCCTCGCCGCCCGGCGCGCAAATGCAAGGGGCGACCGTGCCGGAAGTCATGTCGGGCGGCGCGGCGGGCTGGCGTAAAGTGCCGGAGGGAACCCCGGCCGGGCCTCGCATGGCGTCATGCCCGCGCGAGCGGGCATCCGGAGCGTTGTCGCAAGAAGCCGCTGGATTCCAGCTTGCGCTGGAATGATGGCCTTCGGGTCCGTGGGCCGTGGCGGCCCCCGGGCAAGCAGGCGAGGGCTGCGGGTTTCTCCTCGATCGATGCCTTGCACGGAACGCGCTCCCCACCCCACGGATGTTCCACCGCCGGCCGCGGCAACGGCCGGTCCCGCAGCGGAGGTTTGCCCATGCCGTCCGGTCGTTCCCTGCTCGTCCTTTCCGTCCTTGCCGCCGCGCTGTCGGCCGGCCTCGCCGCGGCGCAGACCGCGCCGCTCACGCCGGACATCCCGGCGAAGTTCGACGCGCCCGTCGCGGCCAACGACTACGTCAAGCGCGAGGTGATGATCCCGATGCGCGACGGGGTGAAGCTGCACACCGTCATCGTGATCCCCAAGGGCGCGCACGACGCGCCGATCCTGCTCACCCGCACGCCGTACAACGCCAGCGGCCGCGCCGAGCGGCTGCTCTCGCCGCGCATGCTCGACACCCTGCCGCAGGGCGACGAGGTGTTCGTCAGGGCCGGCTACATCCGCGTGTTCCAGGACGTGCGCGGCAAGTACGGCAGCGAGGGCGACTACGTGATGACGCGCCCGTTGCGCGGCCCGCTCAACTCCAGCGAGGTGGACCACTCCACCGACGCCTGGGACACCATCGACTGGCTGGTGAAGCACCTGCCCGAGTCGAACGGCCGCGTCGGCATGCTCGGCTCCTCCTACGAGGGCTTCACCGTGGTGATGGCGCTGGTGAACCCGCACCCGGCGCTGAAGGTGGCCGCGCCGGAGAGCCCGATGGTGGACGGCTGGATGGGCGACGACTGGTTCCACTACGGCGCCTTCCGCCAGACCAACTTCGACTACATCCGCGGCCAGACCGCGCAGAAGGGCAAGGGCGACGGCGTGCCGCGCGCGGGCTTCGACGACTACGCCAACTTCCTCGCCGCCGGCAGCGCGGGCGACTACGCGCGCGCCAACGGCTTCGAGCAGCTGCCGTTCTGGCGCAAGCTGCACGAGCACCCGGCCTACGACACGTTCTGGTCGGAACAGGCGCTGGACAGGGTGATGGCCAAGCAGCCGCTCAAGGTGCCCACCCTGTGGCTGCAGGGCCTGTGGGACCAGGAGGACATGTGGGGCGCCATCCACTGCTACGAGGCGGTGGAGCCGAAGGACAAGGGCAACAGCATGAACTTCCTGGTGATGGGCCCGTGGCGGCACAGCCAGGTGAACTACGACGGCAGCGCGCTCGGGCCGCTGCAGTGGAAGGGCGACACCGCCGAGGAGTTCCGCCGCGACGTGCTGCTGCCGTTCTTCAACCAGTACCTGGTGGCGGGCGCGCCCAAGGCGGACACGCCGCCGGTGCTGATCTACAACACCGGCGAGAACCACTGGGACCGCTACCGGCACTGGCCGCTGTCGTGCGACCGGGGCTGCGCCTCGAAGCCGCGGCCGCTGTACCTGGAGGCCGGCGGCAGGCTCTCCTTCACCGCGCCCGCCGCGGGCGAGGCGAAGTACGACGAGTACGTCTCCGACCCGGCCAAGCCGGTGCCCTACCAGCCGCGCCCGGTGCACTTCGCCGACCACGAGGCGTGGACGCGCTGGCTGCTCAACGACCAGCGCTTCGTCGACGGCCGCCCGGACGTGCTCACCTACGTCAGCGAGCCGCTCGCCAAGCCGCTGCACCTGGGCGGCGCGCCGCAGGTGAACCTGGTGGCCTCCACCAGCGGCAGCGACAGCGACTGGGTGGTGAAGCTGATCGACGTGTACCCGGACTCGGTGCCGTCGAATCCCGCAATGGGCGGCTATGAGCTGCCGATCGCGCTGGACATCTTCCGCGGCCGCTACCGCGAGAGCTTCGCCGAGCCCAAGGCGATCACGCCCGACACGCCGCTGGCCTACGGCTTCCGCCTGCCCACGGTGAACCACGTGTTCCAGCCCGGCCACCGCATCATGGTGCAGGTGCAGTCCACGCTGTTCCCGCTGTACGACCGCAACCCGCAGACCTTCGTGCCCAACATCTTCGACGCCAGGCCCGGCGACTACGTGAAGGCCACGCAGCGCGTGTGGCACGCGCCGGGGCAGGCCAGCTACGTCAGCCTGCCGGTGGTGGAGGAGCGCTGAGGGCGGGCGCATGCGCCCGCCCGTGCCGCGACGGGACCGCCGCCTGACGGTGGCGGCGGCCGTGCCGCTCGCGCTCGCGGGCGCCGCGGCGGCGGCGCAGCAGGCCGCGCCGCTGCCGGCGGTGCAGGTGAACGCCACGCGGCTGGACATCCCGCCGTTCGACCTGCCCGCCGCGCTGAGCGTGGTGTCGGCGGCGCCGGCGGACGCGGGGTTGCCGGGCGTCAATCTCTCGGAAGTGCTGACCGGCGTGCCCGGCATCCTCGCCCGCGACCGGCAGAACTACGCGCAGGACGAGCAGCTCTCGATCCGCGGCTTCGGCGCGCGCGCCACCTTCGGCGTGCGCGGCATCCGCCTGTACGTGGACGGCGTGCCGGCCACGCTGCCGGACGGGCAGGGCCAGGTCTCGCACTTCAACCTGGACGCGGCCGAGCGCGTGGAGGTGCTGCGCGGGCCGTTCTCGGTGCTGTACGGCAACGCGGCCGGCGGCGTGGTGCAGCTGTGGAGCGCGCCGGGCACGGCGACGCCGCAGACCGTGCTGGGCGTCGACGGCGGCAGCCACGACAGCTTCCGCTACAGCGTCGACACGCGCGGCACGGCCGGCGCGCTGGACTACAACGTCGCCGCCGCGCAGTTCCTCGCCGGGGGCTACCGCGCGCACAGCCGGGTGGACCGGCGCAGCGCGCACGCGCGGCTGGGCTTCGACCTCGGCCGCGGGCGGCAGCTGGTGCTGGTGCTGGACGGCTTCGACCAGCCGCGCGCGCAGGACCCGCTGGGCCTCACCGCCGCGCAGGTGCGCGCCGACCCGCGCCAGGCCGATCCCGCGGCGATCCGCTTCGACACGCGCAAGAGCACGCGGCAGGGCCAGGCCGGCCTGGTCTACGCCTGGCGGCCGGAGCAGGCCGACGAGATGCGCGCGATGGTCTACTACGGCCAGCGGCGGATCGAGCAGTACCAATCCATCCCGGTGGTGACGCAGGCCGATCCGCTGCAATCCGGCGGCGTGGTGGCGCCGGCGACGAACTACGGCGGCGTCGACGCGCGCTGGACGCACCGCGGCGAGCTCGCCGCGCGCGCCTACGAGTTCGTGCTGGGCCTGGGCGGCGACTACCAGCGCCAGCGCCGGCTCGGCTACGAGAACTTCCTCGGCGACGCGCTGGGCGTGCGCGGTCGGCTGCGCCGCGACGAGAACGACAACGCCGCCGACGTCGACGCCTACGCGCAGTGGTACTGGCGCGTCGCGCCGCGCTGGACGCTGCTGCTGGGCCTGCGCCGCGACGCGGTGCGCTTCGCCGAGCACGACTTCTACGTCACGCCGGCCAACCCCGACGACAGCGGCCACGTGCGCTACGCCGCCACCACGCCGGTGGCCGGCGTGCAGTTCCGCCCGGCCGACGCGCTGCGGTTTTATGTCAGCTACGGCCGCGGCTTCGAGACGCCCGGCTACAACGAGCTGGGCTACCGCAGCGACGGCCGGCCCGGGCTGGCCTTCGACCTGCGCCCGGCGCGCAGCCGCCACTACGAGGCGGGCGTGAAGTGGCGGGCGAGCCGTGCGCTGGAACTCGACGCCGCGGCGTTCCGCGCCGATACCCGCGACGAGCTGGCGGTGGCGAGCAGCCTCGACGGCCGCACCACCTACCGCAACGTGGGCGCCACGCGCCGGCAGGGCGTGGAGCTGTCGCTCGACGGCGAGCTGGCGCCACGCTGGCGGCTCGCCGCCGTCTACACGCACCTGGACGCGCGCTTCGGGCGCGGCTTCCTCGCCTGCACCGGCACGCCGTGCGCGACCGCGGCCACGCCGATCCGCGCCGGCACGCGCCTGCCCGGCGTGCCCGCCGACTACGGCTCGCTGCGCCTGGCGCACGGCGGCGCGCTGGGCTGGCGCGAGGGCCTCACGCTGAGCGCGACGGGCGCGACCACGGCCAACGACGCCGGCACCGCGCGCGCGGCCGGCTACGCGCTGCTCGGGCTGGACGCGGCCTACGTCCTCGCGCTGGGCGAGGGCGCGCGGCTGCAGCTGAGCGCGCGCGTCGACAACCTGGCCGACCGCCGCTACATCGGCTCGGTGATCGTCAACGACGGCAGCGGCCGCTACTTCGAGCCCGGCCCCGGGCGCAGCTGGATGCTGGGGGCGCGGCTGGCGTTCTAGCGCGGGAACGCGCCTGGCCCGGGCCTGCGGCCGCGTGCCGCACCTTCGCGCCGATGCCCGCGGCACGCGGCCTGCGCCGTGCGCACGGGTCGCAGCGTCGGCGCCGGCATGGCGCGCAGCTGATCCTGGTCAATAAGCCCGCCGGTCCGCGGCGCGATGCTGGCCGCGTCGTTCCGGGAGGTCCGCCATGAACACGACGATGAAGGCCGCGGTGGTGCGCGCGTTCGGCCAGCCGCTGGCGATCGATGAAATGCCCGTGCCGCGCCCCGGCCCCGGCGAGCTCCTGGTGAAGGTCGCCGCCTGCGGCGTCTGCCACACCGACCTGCACGCCGCGCAGGGCGACTGGCCGGTGAAGCCCAGCCCGCCGTTCATTCCCGGCCACGAGGGCGTGGGCGAGGTGGTGGCGGTGGGCGCGGGCGTCGCCCACGTGAAGGAGGGCGACCGCGTGGGCGTGCCCTGGCTGTATTCGGCCTGCGGCCACTGCGAGCACTGCCTGGGCGGCTGGGAGACGCTGTGCGAGGCGCAGCGCAACACCGGCTACTCCGTCAACGGCGGCTTCGCCGAGTACGTGCTGGCCGACGCCGGCTACGTGGGGCACCTGCCGCGCGGCGTGGGCTTCGTCGAGATCGCGCCGGTGCTGTGCGCGGGCGTCACCGTGTACAAGGGCCTCAAGCAGACCGGGGCGCGGCCCGGCCACTGGGTGGCGGTGTCCGGCATCGGCGGCCTCGGCCACATGGCGGTGCAGTACGCCAGCGCGATGGGCTGCAACGTGGCCGCGGTGGACGTGGACGACGACAAGCTGGCGCTGGCGCGCCGGCTCGGCGCCGCCGTCACCGTCAACGCGCGCGACACCGATCCGGCGGCGTACCTGAAGAAGGAGATCGGCGGCGCGCACGGCGTGCTGGTGACCGCGGTGTCCACGCGCGCCTTCGAGCAGGCGCTGGGCATGGTCCGCCGCGGCGGCACGGTGTCGCTGGTGGGGTTGCCGCCGGGCAGCTTCGCGCTGCCGATCTTCGACGTGGTGCTGGGCGGCATCACCGTGCGCGGCTCCATCGTCGGCACCCGGCTGGACCTGCAGGAGGCGCTGGACTTCGCCGCGCAGGGCAAGGTGGCCGCCACCGTGGGCACCGCGCGGCTGGAGGACATCAACGCGGTGTTCGGACGCATGCGCGAGGGCCGCATCGAGGGCCGCGTGGTGCTGGACTTCTCCTGAGCATGGGAGAGGGGCGCTGCGCCCGGCGGCCCGCGGGGGCGGCCGCCGGGCCGTGGCGTTTCGTCGTGCTGCGGGGGATGCGCGAGTCGGTGGTGGAGTGCCCGGGCGCCTCCGTGGGCGGCCTTGTGGGAACAACCCTGGGGGGGCGGCCTCCGGCCGCGACGGCCCCGGCGCGAAGCGCGCAGGACGCCCGCGCGGCAGCAGCAGGCCATCCCGTGACCGCGAGGCTTGGGCAGGCCTTGTCGCCACTGGATTCCGGCTGCGCCGGAATGACGAGCAGAAAAGCCCCGGCATGAGCCACTGCCAAGCGCCATCAACGCGCCGGACGGTTCCGGCCAGGCCGGCAGGGTCGCGCGGGAAGAACAGCCCGACCCTCCGCCACCCGCCTCAGCCCGCGCGACGCGGCGAGACGATCAGCGGCGCGAGGTCATAGCCCATCCGCCGCGCCCGCGCCTTCAGCTCGTCGAACCGCTGGCGCGGCATCTGCGGCTCGCGGCCGAGGATCCACAGGTGGCGGCGCTTCGGCTCGCCGATCACCGCCCAGCGGTAGTCCTCGTCCAGCGCGATCACCCAGTAGTCGCGCCACGCGGCCGGCAGCCAGCCGAGCCAGCGCGGCGCGAGGCGCAGCCGGAGCTGGGCCGGTTCGAGCTGCGGTTCCGGGCGCACCGCCGTGCCGTCGATGCTGCGCGTGCGCCCGTCCGCGCCGGTGCAGGCGCCGTGCACGCCGAGGCTGCCGTCCGCGCGCTGCTCGTAGGCGACGATGATGTCGCGGTCGCCCTCGCGCTGGAAGCGCACCGGCAGCCGCGCGATCTCGTGCCACAGGCCGGCGAAGCGCTCAAGGTCGAGCCGCGCCACCGCCTCCACCGGGCGCGGCGCGGTGCTCGGCGGGATCACCGTGTCGGTCGGCGGCTTGGTGGGCGTCCATGGCGTGGCGCGCAGGCTCATCGCAGACTCCCGGCGGAAGGGCGGAGGCCCATCAAGCCTCGCGCGGCATCAAGCCGGCGTCAACGCGCGCCGAGCCGCCACAGGCGCAGCAGGTTGTGCGCCGGCATCGCCAGCTCCCGTTGCAGCGCGAAACCGTGCAGGCGCGCCAGCGCGTCCACCGCCGCCGCGTCGCGCACGCCCATGTGCGCGGCCTGCGCGCGCAGCCGGGCGTCGAAGGCGGCGTTGCTCGGGCTGGTCGGGCGGCCGTCGCGGTGGAACGGGCCGTAGACCGCCAGCAGGCCGCCGGGAACGAGTGCGCCCGCAAGGCGCTCGAACATCCGCGCCACGTCCTCCCACGCCATGATGTGCAACGTGTTGGCGCTGAACGCCGCGTCGTAGGGGCCGCGCGGCCAGGTGCCGCCGACGTCCAGTTCGAGCGGCGGCGGCGTGTTCGGCAGCGCGGCCTCGTCCAGCCAGAGGCGGATGCCGGGCAGCTGTTCCGCGCGGTCGGAGCACTGCCAGCGCAGATGCGGCATCGCGGCGGCGAAGTGCACGGCGTGCTGGCCGGTGCCGCTGCCGATCTCCAGCACGGCGCGGCGGTCGGCGAACCACTCGCGCAGCGCCGCCAGGATCGGCCCGCGGTTGCGCTCGCAGGCGGCCGAGAACGGCCGGTCCATCGAATTTCAGGCGGGATGGCCGCGCAGCACCCGCGCCGGCAGCATCAGCAGCGCGCCGAGGAAGGCGAACACCGCGCTCACCGTGATGCCGACCAGCCGCAGCGGCAGGCAGACCAGCCACACGATGGGATAGAGCACCAGCGCCAGCAGCGCGATCGGCCAGCAGAACACCAGCAGCAACAGCCAGAGCAGGAAGGCGACCATGGGCAGCGGCCTCGCGGGGGGAAGGGCGTGCGGCGACTCTAGCGCGGCCGTCGCCGGCGCGCAGGTGGCATCAGTCACCCTTGCGCACCGGCGGCAGCGCCCGGAGCCTGTTCAAAGTCTTCCGGGGAAGGCCAGGAAGGCCGGCTGGATGAATCGCGGCGGGTTTGGCGGTAGCGTTCGGCCGCTGGCGGTCTCGCACCGGATCGATCGCGGCCGGAGGCCGCTCCCACCGGGGCCTTCGCAAGCCTTGTGGGAGCGGCCTCCGGCCGCGATGCATGCCGCGTCGTCGTGGACCGACGTCCACGCCCCGCTCCTCGGCGCGTGGGTCCTCGGGCGCTCAGTGCATCGGGTCCACGCCGATCAGCACGCGGTGCAGCCAGAACGCGAACAGTGCCCACAGCGCCACGCCGGCGACCACGGCGACCAGGTCGCCGCGCAGGCCGCCCGGCGGGTAGACCGTGCCCTCGCGGCGGTCGCGCCGGCGCGCCGCGGCGTACAGCGCCACGCTCCACAGCAGGAAGGGGCCGAACAGCACCACGTCGTGCAGCATGCCGGCGGCGAGCAGGTGGCCGAACGACCACACCTTCACCGCCAGCGTCTGCGGGTGGTGCAGCCTCGCCTTGATCCGGTTGCCCGGCACGCGCGCGGCGGCCAGCAGCACGAACGCCACCAGGGTGAACAGCGCGTTGAGGTGCGCCAGCCACAGCGGCGGCGCGTACAGCAGCACCGGCTGGCGCCGCGCCAGCCCGAAGCCCCAGCAGATCAGCACGAAGCCGGCGAGCGCGCCCACCGAGTACAGCGCCTTCCAGCGCATCGGCCCCAGCCGCGCGACCTGCCGGCCGCGCCAGTCGTCGGCGAAGATGCGGATGGAGTGCAGGCCGAGGAAGAGCACGAGGCCGAGGATCAGCACGGGCATGGGGGACTCCGGTAGCGGCGGCTGCGGCGAGTATAGGCATGATCGGCGCCCGGTTCCGTGCCGTAACGGTATCGGTTCCGTGGGCGCCATTCCGGCGCAGGCCGGAATCCAGGGACGACGAGGCCTGCTCAAGCCTCGCGGTCGCGGCATGCCTGCCGCGCCTATCTGCCGTGCAGGCGTCCTGCGCGCTCCGCGCTGGGCCAATCGCGGCCGGAGGCCGCTCCCACAAAGGTCGCCCCCACGAAGGCCGCTCCCCCAGGGGCTGCTCCCGCAAGGCCGCTCCTGCAAGAAGGCGGCGCCGGCGCGGCGGCGCCTCAGGCCCGCTCGATCACCCGCCGGAACGGCGGCAGCGCGCGCAGCATGCCGGCGCCGTAGCGCTTGGTGACCACGCGGCGGTCGAGCAGCACGATGCGGCCGCGGTCGGCCTCGCTGCGGATCAGGCGGCCGCAGTACTGGGTGAGCAGGCGCGTCGCCTCGGGCACGCTCACCTCCAGGAACGGGTTGCGGCCGCGCGATTCCAGCCATTCCGCGTAGGTGGCGCCGACCGGGTCGGTGGGCACCGCGAAGGGGAGCTGGGTGATCACCACCGTCTCGCACAGCCGGCCGGGCAGGTCCAGGCCCTCGCCGAACGAGGCCAGGCCGAACAGCGTGCTGCCCTTGCCGGCCTCCACCGCGGCGACGTGCTCGGCGATCAGCTGCGCCTTGCCCAGCGAGCCCTGCGCGCGCACCTTGCGCACCTTGTCCAGCGGCAGCAGCTGCAGCACGCGGTCGAGCTTGGCGCGCGAGGTGAACAGCACCAGGTTGCCGGCGTCCCAGTCGAGGTGGGCGGCGAGCCAGTCGCTCACCGCGCGCGCGTGCTCCTCGCGCGCGTCGGGCAGCGCGTCCAGCGCGGGCACCTCCAGGCTGGCCTGCGCGGCGAGGTCGAACGGCGAGGGCAGGCTCAGCGTCACCGCCTCGTCGGGCAGGCCCACCGCGTCGGCGTAGCCACGGAAGCTGCCGCCCGCGCTGAGCGTGGCCGAGGTCAGCACCACCGCGCTGGCGTTGCCCCACAGCACCTCGCGCAGCAGGCCCGCGGCCGACACCGCCGAGGCGTGGCAGACCAGCTGCTGGTCGGCCGCCAGGGTGACCCAGCGCGCCAGCGGCGGCGCGTCCTCGGCGTCCCCGGTGCTCCACGCGCGCCAGGTGTCGAGCTGGTTGCCGATGCGCTCCAGCGCCATGCCCAATTCGCGCGACAGCGCCTCCTGGGTGGGGCCGCCCTCGCTCATCTCCACCACCGCGCGGCGCACCGCGCCGAGCCAGCGCTGCACCTCGGCGGTGAGCAGGTACAGGCCCTGCGCGTGCGCCGCCCAGGCTTCCGGCAGGCGGCCCAGCGAGCCGCGGAACATCGGTTCGCGCTCGGCCGGGTCGGGCAGCCAGCCGAGGCGGATCTCCTTCTCCAGCGCCTCCAGCGCGTCGCTGAGCTCCTGCAGCTTGGCGTCGCCCGCGTCGAGCGCGAGCTTGCCCAGCGTCTCCTTGTCGGTGAGCGAGTAGGCCGCGTGCACCTGCCGGCCCAGCCGGCTCAGCTGGCGCACCGCGGCGCCCAGGTACACCTCCGAGGCGCCGCGGTCGATCGCCTTGGCCGGCACGCGGTGGGCCTCGTCGAACACGTACAGGGTCTCCTCCGGCTTGGGCAGGATCACCCCGCCGAAGCCGTCCTGCCCGTTGGGCATGGTCAGGTCGGCCAGCACCAGGTCCTGGTTGGCCACCACGATGTCGGCGTCGCCGATCGCGCGGCGCGCGGCGAACAGCGGGCAGACCGCGAAGTAGCCGCAGCGCCGCCCGGTGCAGCCGCCGGAGCTGGTGGTGACCAGTGGGCGCAGGACGTCGCCCACCGGCGCGGGCGCGGCGTCGATGTCGCCGTTCCACTCGCCCTTGTCGAAGGCGGCGGCGAGCCGGCCCAGCGCCTGCTTGTCCTGCTCCTGCGGCGGCTTGCTCCACAGCGCGAGGTCGTCGCCCAGGCCCAGCCCGAGCTGGGCGCTGCCGGCCAGGCTGTTCTGCGCCATGCGCAGGTTGCGCAGGCACAGGTAGCGGCCCATGCCCTTGGCCAGCGCCACCTTGGCCTCGCGGCCGTCGAGCTTGAGGTAGAGCGGGATGTCGCGCTCCACCAGCTGCTCCTGCAGCGCCACCGTGGCGGTGGCGATCAGCAGCTTCTTCTTCTGCGCGCGTGCCACCTCCATGCCGGCGACCAGGTAGGCCATCGACTTGCCGGTGCCGGTGGGCGCCTCGATCGCCGCCGCGCCGCCCTCGGTCGCCAGCGCCTTGGCGACCTCCGCGATCATCCGCCCCTGCGCGGCGCGCGGGCGGAAGCCGGGCAGGCCTTCCCTCAGGCGCGCGTAGGCGGCGCGGATGGCGTCCTTGGTGGCGTCGGTGAGCATCGGGCGGGGCGGGATCGGGCCGACGATTCTAGCCGCTGCCCGGGCCCTGCGCCGCCGCTCAAGCCGGCGGCGGTTCCGCCGATCCCGTGGTTGCGGCTGCCGGGCGGTTGCGCGCTACCATCGCGGCAAAGGCGGGGGCGCGCCGCCGCCGCAGGTCCGCGCAGATCCCAACGGCAGACTATCCGTGCGATGAGCCAGCAGCGCATCCCGCAGGACCGGCAGGACGACGCGGCGACGCGGCTGGCCTGGCTCGGCCGCCTGATCGGGGCGACCTCGCCGGAGGCGGTCGCCGCGCTGGTGGTCGAGCGCGCCGAGGCGCACGCCGGCGGCGCCTCGGCGCGGCTGGTCTGGCAGGACCCGGCGCCGGGCGTCTACCGCGGCAGCCACGGCGAGCCCGCGCACGCGGACGTGCTGCAGCTCAGGAACCTGCTGCGCGAGGCGGCGGGCCTGCGGCTGGACGGCGACCGCCTGGCGCTGCGCCTGCGGCCCGACCTGGCCGCCGCGCTGCTGCTGGAGGTGCGCGACGGCGCCGCGGCGGCGGCGCTGCAGGCGGCGCTGGCGCCCGACCTCGAGCTGGCCGGCCGCCAGCTGCGCCAGGCGCTGGCGCTGGCCGAGCTGCACGACTCGCACCGCCAGCTGGAGCGCTCCGAGAGTCTGCAGCGCGCGCTGTTCGCGATCTCCGACCTGGCCGGCTCCGACCTGGAGATGCCCGAGCTGCTGCGCGGCATCCACGGCATCGTCAGCATGCTGATGTACGCGGAGAACTTCTACATCGTCCGCTACGACGCCGAGCGCGGCACGCTGCGCTTCCTCTACTTCGCCGACGTGGCCGACCCCGGCGGCGTGGACACCACGCGCGAGATGCCGCTGGGGGCCTGGCGCGGCTCGCTCACCTGGCACCTGCTCACCGGCGGGCGCGCGCTGATGGGCAGCTCGGAGGAGCTGGCCGCGCAGGTGGACGGGCCGCTGAACGTGATCGGCCCGGACAGCGAGGACTGGCTGGGCGTGCCGATGCTGCGCGAGCACCGCGTGCAGGGCGCGCTGGTGGTGCAGAGCTACCGGCCGGGCATCCGCTACACCGGCGAGGACCGCGCGCTGCTCGCCTTCGTCGGCAGCCACATCCTCACCGCGCTGGAGCGCAAGCAGAGCAAGGACGAGCTGGAGCAGCGCGTGCGCCAGCGCACGCAGGAGCTGGCCGAGGCCAACCGCGGCCTGCAGCAGGAGGTGCTGGAGCGCCAGCGCGCCGAGCGGCTGCAGGAGGCGCTGTTCCGGCTCGCCCAGCTGGCCACCGCCGACATCGGCGAGGGCACGTTCTACGAGCGCGTGCACGCGGTGGTGGGCCGCCTCATCGACGCGGAGAACTTCTTCATCGCCCTGCTCGACGACGAGCGTCGCCGGCTGGAATTCCCCTACTACGTCGACGCCGGCGTGCGGCGCACGCTGAGCCGCCCGCTCGGCCGCGGCCTGAGCGAATACGTGTTGCGGCGGGGCCGGCCGTGGCTCGGCCGCCGCGCCGACATCGAGGCGCTGTACGCCGCCGGCGAGGTGGTGCCGCACCAGACCGGCGCGCCGTCCACCTGCTGGCTGGGCGTGCCGCTGCGGGTGGACGAGGAGGTGATCGGGCTGGTCACGGTGCAGAGCTACGACGAGGGCCACGGCTACGGCCCGGCCGAGCAGGAGCTGCTCGGCTTCGCCGCGCTGCAGATCGCCAACAGCATCTACCGGCGCCGCTCCGCGGTCGCGCTGCGCCAGTCCAAGCAGCAGCTGGAGCAGCGCGTGGCCGAGCGCACGCAGGAGCTGCGCGCCGAGATCGCCCGGCGCGAGCACGCCCAGCAGCTGCTGCGCCACCAGGTGATGCACGACCCGCTCACCGGCCTGCCCAACCGCGGCCTGCTGCGCGAGCGGCTGGAGGCGCTGCTGGAGCGCGCGCAGCGCGAGCCCGGTCGCCGCTGCGCGCTGCTCTACCTGGACGTGGACCGCTTCAAGGTGATCAACGACAGCCTCGGCCACCTGGCCGGCGACAGCTTCCTCAAGGCGGTGGCCGAGCGGCTGGTGCAGTGCGTGCGCGAGCCGGACCTGGTGGCGCGCCTGTCGGGCGACGAGTTCGCCATCCTGCTGGAGGACGCCGGGCAGGTCGCGGTGGTGGAGCAGGTGGCGCGGCGCGTGCTGCGGGCGCTGGCGCGGCCGCTGCAGCTGGCCGGGCGCGAGCTGGAGCCCTCGGCCAGCATGGGCATCGCCATCGGCGGGGAGGCGCACCTGCAGGCCGACGCGCTGCTGCGCGACGCAGACATCGCGCTGTACCGCGCCAAGGAGCTCGGCCGCAAGCGCTACGTGCTGTTCGACGAGACGCTGGCGCGCGACGCCGAGGACGTGCTCACGCTGGAAGGCGAGCTGCGCCAGGCGCTGCTGCGCGACGAGTTCGAGCCGTACTTCCAGCCGATCCGCCGGCTCGACAACGACGTCGTGGTGGGCTACGAGGTGTTGCTGCGCTGGAACCACCCGCGCCGCGGACTGCTGGCGCCCGACGATTTCGTGCGCGTGGCGCACGACAGCGGGCAGATCGAGGCGATCGACTGGCGCATCTTCGCACGCGCCTGCGAGCGCTTCGCCGCGCTGGACGGGCACGGCTACCTCAGCATCAACGTCGCGCCGCTGCACCTGCGCAACGCCGACTTCGACCGCCGCCTGCTGGCCCTGCTCGACCGCAGCGGCATGCCGCCGGCGCGCCTGGTGGTCGAGGTGACCGAGGGCGCGCTGCTGGACGACACCGCGCAGGCGAAGCTGCTGCTCGAACGGCTGTACGCGAGCGGGGTGGAGGCGGCGCTGGACGACTTCGGCACCGGCTACGCCTCGCTGAGCTACCTGCATGCGCTGCCGCTGGGCAAGCTGAAGATCGACCGTTCCTTCGTGCAGACCCTCGACCGCGACGAGCCGGACAGCGGCACGGCGGTGGTGCTGGCGATCATCGCACTGGCGCGCGCGCTGGGCATCGAGGTGATCGCCGAGGGCATCGAGACGCAGCAGCAGCGCGAGGCGCTGCTGGCGATGGGCTGCGTCTACGGGCAGGGCTTCCTGCTCGGCCGGCCGGCGCCGGCGCAGCAGTGGCTGGCCGGCGACGCGGACGGCCCGCGCGGCTAGCCCTCGGCGGCGATCCGGCGCAGCGCCTGCGCGAACACTTCCGGCGGCTGGCCGCCCTGGATCAGGTAGCGTTCGTTGACGATGATCGACGGCACCGAGTGGATGCCCTGCGCCTGGTAGAAGCGCTCCTGCTCGCGCACCTCGTCGGCGTAACGATCCGAAGTCAGCACCTCGCGCGCCTGCGCCGGATCGAGTCCCGCCTGCGCGGCGAGCCCCGCCAATACCTCACGCGAGCCGATGTTCTTGCCGTCGGTGAAGTAGGCGCCGAGCAGCACATGCTTGAGTTCGCGCTGGCGGCCTTCCAGGCCGGCCCAGTGCCGAGCGTGTGCAGAATTTCGTGTAAACGGGATTCGGTTTACAGCCGAGGTATGCGCTCCTCGAACTGGATGGTAAAGCGGTTGAGCGCGGCCTTCCAATCACGGATGGGCAGTGTCCACCGCTTGCTGATGTTGCGCAGGGCCAGGTAGAGCAGTTTCATCAGTGCCTCGTCGCTGGGGAAGGCGCCACGGTGCTTGGTCAGCCTGCGCAGGCCGTAGTTCACCGACTCGATGGCGTTGGTGGTGTAGATCACCTTGCGAATCGCCGGCGGGTAGTCGAAGAACGGGATCAGACGCGGCCAATTGCGCCGCCATGACTGGCTGATGGGCGGGTACTCCTCGTCCCAGCGCGCCTCGAACTCGGTGAGCCGCAGTCCGGCCTCCTCGGCGGTGGCGCAGGTGTAGATGCGCTTGAGGTCGGCCGCGACTTCCGGCCGCCGCTTCCACGATACGTAGTTCAGGCCGTGCCGCACCATGTGCACGATGCACAGCTGCACCGTCGTCTGCGGGAATACCGCCTCGATCGCTTCGGGGAAGCCCTTCAGGCCGTCGACGCAGGCGATGAAGATGTCCTGCACGCCGCGGTTGCGCAGCTCCGTCACCACCTGCATCCAGAACTTCGCGCCCTCGGTCTGGGCCAGCCACAGGCCTAGCACCTCCTTCTCGCCGGTCATGGTGATGCCGATGGCCAGGTAGACCGCCTTCACCCGCACCGCGCCCTCGCGCACCTTCACATGGATGCAGTCGAGGTAGACGATCGGGTACACCGGATCCAGCGGCCGGCTCTGCCAGGTCTTCACCTCGTCGACCACCGCATCGGTCACCGAGGAGATCAGGCTGGGCGACACCTCGGTGCCGTACATCTCTTCCAGGTGCGCCTGGATCTCGCGCACCGTCATGCCGCGGGCATACAGCGACAGGATCTTGTCGTCGAAGCCGGTCCAGCGGGTCCGATGCTTGGGAACCAGCTTCGGTTCGAAGGTGCCGTCGCGGTCGCGGGGGATCTCGATGGGCAGTTCGCCGAACTCACCCTTGAGTGTCTTGCGACTGCGGCCGTTGCGGGTGTTGCCGGCGGCGTTGGCCACCGGATCATGCTTCTCGTGACCGAGGTGCTCGGTCATCTCCGCATCCAGGGCCTTCTCGACCAGCAGCTTGGTCAGCTGCTTCAGCAGGCCGTTCTCGCCGATCAGGTCTTCGGGCTTCTGGTAGTTGGCCAACAGGCGGCTAAGCAGCTCGTCGGGTACATCGTGCTTGCGTGGACTCATGGTGTCTCCGGGTCTGGCGGCAGTCTCCTGCCGGGGACCCGTTTACACAAAATCTTGGACACGCCCGTTTTTACAGGTTTTTTTTATGCCTGGAGAAAGTGCCGCGTGGGCGCCGGCATGGACACTTCTCCATGCGATTGCTGCACCGTCTGGTTCGCTCGTGTGCGTTTCTTTTTGCATCAAGGCTAGGCGGGCCATGGCGGCTGGCTCCATGGCGATGTCGATGCGATCCTAGACGAGGGTTGCGATGGCGTCGCGCGCGGCGATCCATTCCTCGTTGGTCGGTTCCACCGCCACCGGCACGCTGCTGGATGGGGTGGAGATGATGGGCGCGTTGGCGAGATTCGCGACGGGATCCAGTTCCAGGCCGAGATAGGCCAGGTCATGGCATACGCGTTCGCGGATCGCTGCATTGTGTTCGCCCACGCCCGCCGTGAATACCAGCAGGTCCAGGCCGCCGAGCACGGCGACCAGGGCGCCGATCTCGCGCACGATGCGGCGCACGTAGAGCGCGAGAGCCAGGGTCACGCGTTCGTTGCCGCTCTCGATCGGCAGCAGCTCGCGTGGGTCGGCCGAGATGCCGGAGACGCCGAGCAGGCCGGAACGGTGGTACAGCAACTGGCCAAGCTCATGCGCGTCGAGCCGCTCGCTCTCCAGCAGATACAACACCACGCCGGGATCCAGGCTGCCGCAGCGAGTGCCCATCATCAGGCCGTCCAGCGCCGAAAAACCCATGGTGGTCGCCACGCTTTTGAGGTCGTTCATGCCGCACAGGCTGGCGCCGCTGCCCAGGTGCGCGCAGAGGGTGCGTCCGCGCGCGTGCTCGCCGTAGCGTTCGGCCAGCGCGATCGAGAGGAAGGCATAGGACAAGCCGTGGAAGCCGTAGCGGCGCACGCCGCGTTCCCAATTCTCGAACGGCAGCGGCAGTACTTTTTCCACATCGGGCAGGGTGTGGTGGAAGGCGGTATCGAAGCATGCGACTTGCGGCAGTTCCGGGCGTTCGCGCAGCAGCACCTCGATGGCCTCCAGCGCAAATGGCTGGTGCAGCGGCGCCAGCGGAATATAGCTGCGCAGGTCGGCCAGCACTTGTGCGTCGATCCGGGTCGGCAGGAAGTACTTGGCGCCGCCGTGCACCACGCGGTGCGCTACCGCGAGCAGGCGATCACCCTGCAAGCGCGCCTGGATGCGTTCGCGGATGTGGGCGAGTGCGGCATGGTAGGGATCGACTGCTTCCAGCACGAGCGGCTCGGGGGGCGCGCCACTTTCCTGGTAACTCGCCTGCGGCGAACCGATGCCTTCGACTTTGCCGCTCCACGGCGCGGTGCGCGGCAGCGGCGTGCGCGAGGCGTCGAACAGCGCGAACTTGATGCTGGACGAGCCGCAGTTGAGCACCGCTATCCAGGCGCTCACGCCATGGCCTGCCGATGGCTGTGGGCGATCAGCGCGGCCACGGCGCAGGAGGCGATCCGCGTTTCGCCGGAGTCCGCGCGGCTGGTCAGTATGATCGGCACGCGCGCACCCATCACGATACCCGCGCTGGAAGCGCCCCCCAGGTATTCGAGTTGCTTGGCCAGCATGTTGCCGCTCTCCAGGTCGGGCACCACCAGCACGTCGGCCATGCCGGCCACGGGCGAAGTGATGCCTTTGATGCGCGCCGCCGCGGCCGAAATTGCATTGTCGAAGGCGAGCGGTCCATCCAGGGTGGCCCCGGCAATCTGGCCGCGGTCGGCCATCTTGCACAGCGCCGCGGCGTCCAGGGTGGCCTGCATGCGCACGTTTACCGTCTCTACGGCGGCGAGGATCGCCACGCGCGGGCGTTCCACGCCGATGATGCGGGCCAGCTCCACCGCGTTGCGAATGATGTCGGCCTTGGCGTCGAGGTCTGGCGCGATATTGATCGCGGCATCGGTAATGATGAACGGCCGCGGATAGGCTGGCGTATGCATCAGATAGCAATGGGAGATGCGCCGCTCGGTGCGCAGCGGCGAGCCGTGCGCGACCACGGCGCCCATCAGCTCGTCGGTATGCAGGCTGCCTTTCATCAGCGCCTCCACCTTGCCGGCGCCGGCCAGTTCCACCGCGCGCGCCGCGGCGGCGTGGCTGTGCGGTACGTCTTCGATCGCCACGCCGCTCAGGTCGAACTCGTGCTGTGCCGCTAGTGCTTCCAGCCTGGCCCGAGGCGCAATCAGCACGGGCTCGATCAGGCCGGCGCGGCGCGCTTCGAATATCGCCGACAAGCTGGGTTCGTCGCAGGGGTGCACCACCGCCGTGCGCACCGCGCCGAGCGGACGCACGTAATCGAGCAGGCTCTTGCCGGCGCCATCGATCAGGCGCACTTCCGGCAAGGTGGTGCGGTTGCGCTCGATGTGTTCGGTCGGGGCGATCACCTGCGCCTCGCCTTCGATCACGGTCTTGCTGTCCTGATTGGTGCAGCGGCAGGCAAGCGTCAGCCGCTTGCTGGCCGGATCCTTGGCGGTGACCTTCACGGCCACCTGCAGCGTATCGCCGATCCGCACCGGGGCGAGAAAGCGCAGGGTCTGGCCCAGATAAATCGTGCCCGGTCCCGGCAGGCGCGTGCCCAACACCGCGGAAATCAGCGCCGCGCCCCACATGCCGTGGGCGATCACGCCATGGAAGCGGGTCGATTCAGCGAAGGCCGGATCCAGGTGTTGCGGGTTCACGTCACCGGACAGCACGGCGAACAATTGGATGTCGGCGGCGGTCAGGCTGCGTTGCAGCGCGGCCTCGTCACCCACGGCGATGTCGTCGAAAACACGGTTCCGCACCGTGCGTGGCTCATCGCCGCCAGCCGGGGCGGTGCGCGACGGTGGAATGGCGAGGTCGTTCATGCGGTACCTGTCGGTCGGATGGGGATGGACGGGCTTGCTTCAACGTTCCAGCACATAGGTTCCCGGTGCCTCGGCCAGCGGTGGGTAGGCCGCCGCGCCCAGCGCCGGCGGCGCTACCGGCTCGCCAGAGCGCTGCTCCAGCCAGGCGCACCAGGCCGGCCACCACGAGCCCTCCTGCCGCGGCGCCGTGGTCAGCCAGTCGTCCGGTGGCTGATAGGCGCCGCCCGCGGGGCGCGTTGCCGACTGGTAGCTGCGGTGCGGGTGGCCCGGCTCGCTGACGATGCCTGCGTTGTGGCCACCGGAAGTCAGCACGAAGGTGAGTTCCGCCGCAGTCTCGTAATGCAGTTTGTACACTGAGCGCCAAGGCGCCACATGGTCGGTTTGCGTACCCACGCAGAAGATGGGCAAATGGATATCGCTCAGCGCGACCGGCTTGCCGTCCACCGGGTAGCGTTCCGAAGCCAGGTCGTTTTGCAGGAACAGCCAGCGCAGATACTGCGAATGCATCTTCGCCGGCATGCGCGTGGTGTCGGCATTCCAGGCCATCAGGTCGTTCATCGGCTCGGCATCGCCCATCAGGTATGCACCGACCATGCGCGACCACAACAGGTCGTAGGAGCGCAGCATCTGGAATGCTCCGGCCATCTGTCCCGCGGTGAGGTAGCCGGTGAGCGCCATCTGGTCTTCTAGATAAGCCACTTCGCTGTCGTCGATGAACAGTGCCAGCTCGCCCGGCTCGCTGAAATCGGTCTGCGCGGCAAACAAGGTGAGCGACGCCAGGCGCTCGTCGCCATCGCGAGCCATCGCCGCGGCGCCGATCGACAGCAGGGTGCCGCCTAGGCAGTAGCCGGTGGCGTGGATCCTGCGTCCTGGCACGATCGCGGACACTGCGTCGAGCGCTGCGCGCAGGCCCAGGTCGAGGTAGTCCTGCATGGCCAGGTCGCGCTCGTGCTGGCCGGGGTTCTTCCATGACAGGCAGAACACGACGTAGCCCTGGTCGACCAGGTACTTGACCAGGGAGTTGGCTGGCGACAGGTCCAGGATGTAGTACTTCATGATCCATGCCGGCACGATCAGCACCGGCTCCGGGCGCACCTTGTCGGTGGTTGGGGTGTACTGGATCAGTTCCACCAGCGCATTGCGCATCACCACCTTGCCGGGAGTGACGGCGACCTCGCGGCCTACCTGGAACCGCTCCGTTCCGGCGGGCGGTTCGCCCTGCACGTAGCGGCGCACGTCGTCCAGCCAGTGCAGGTAGCCGCGGACGAAATTGGCACCGCCCTGTTCCTGGCTGCGCTCGAGCACCAGGGGATTGGTGAGCGGAAAATTGCCGGGCGAGAATATGTCCAGCCACTGCCGCGCGGCGAAGTTCACCACGTTCTGGTGATGCGGCGAAACCCCGCGTATCTCCCGGGTGGCGTCATTCCACCAGCGCTCGGTCAGCAGGAATGCTTGCTGCATCGGGGCGAATGGCCACTGCTGCCATTCGGGCGCAGCGAAGCGGCGATCCTGTTCCCTTGGCGCGATGCAGGCCTGGACGGGCAACTGGCTGGACTGGCAGGACTGCGCGACATAGCGCCCCAGCTCGGCCATTTCCTCCAAGGCCTGCCGGGCCAGCGCGAGGCGCTTGCCGGGCGACGCGGCCAGGTGCATGGCCCAGTCCAGCCAGGCCAGCGCAACCGCGGTGGGCGAGATCGACAAGGTGGTGCGGGCCAGTGCGGCGTGGACCCGCTGGTCCAGACGTGCGCCGAGGGTGGGTGATGGCAACGCAGGCGTAGCGGCAGGCATGGCATATCTCCCAATAAAGCGTCTCGGCTTCGCATGGCGAGTTGACAATCGCTTGTCGCCTTGCCGTAACGGTGGTGAATGGTGCTTGCTGCAAGGCAGCGCAACATGGCCGTTCGCAAGCCATTCGACGGTACTGAAGTTAAAGCTTCGCGGGGCCTCGTGACATGCTTGCGACATTTGGCCACGTAGTGTTGCGGCGCAAGGTGTTGCTCATCCAAGCTTAAGCGTGAGAGGCCGGGGACGGCCTCCATCCCGGTCCGGCAGGGGGACGATTGCCGGTCTTTGCGGGGTTGCCGGTCCATGTGGCCGTGCGCTCCGTTGGTGCGTGCATGAGGCGAGCATCGATATGGGTGGTCCGGCTTGGCTGTCTCGCTGCCGCGGGCGTGCTTGCCGGTTGCGTCTCCATGGCGCCCGACTACCGGGCCCCGGCACTGCCGGTCGCCGCGCATTACCCCGATGTCGAGGTTTCAAGCGGTCTCGATGCGGCCGCCACCGATTGGCAGGACTATTTCACCGATCCGCGGCTGCGGCAGTTGATCGCTCAGGCACTGGAGAACAATCGCGACCTGCGCGTGGCGGCGTCGCGAGTGGAACAGGCCCGCGCGGCTTACGGCATCCAGCGCGCCGACTTGTTTCCGGCCTTGAATGCCAGCGTGGGCGAGATTCGTGCGCGCCTTCCGGCTGGCGCCGATCCACTCGGTGTGCCGCTGTCGCTGGAGCAGTATCAGGCCGGCGCAGTGGCGTCGAGCTGGGAGCTGGATTTTTGGGGGCGCCTGCGCAATCTGAACGATGCCGCGCGGGATAACTATTTGGCTTCCAGGGCTGCGCAACGGGCCCTGGCGCTGAGCCTGATCGCCCAGGTCGCCAACGACTGGCTGAGCCTGCGCGAACTGGACGAACGCATCTTCCTGGCCCAGCAAACCATCGACAGCCGCCGCGAGACCTTGCGCATCTTTTCTCGGCGGGTCGAAGTGGGGGCTACCTCCCGCCTCAACCTCACCCAGGTGCAGACCCTGCTGACCCAGGCCGAGGCGCTGGGTGCGCAGCTGCGGCAGGCGCGCGAGGTGCAGGCGCATGCGCTGACCCTGCTGGTTGGCCAACCGCTGGAATTGCCGCCGATCGCCGAGCCGCTGGACGAGAACCGCCTGCTTGCCGACCTCAGCCCGGGCTTACCGTCAGACCTGCTGACCCGGCGTCCCGACATCCTTGCCGCCGAATACCAACTGCGGGCGGCCGACGCCAATATCGGCGCGGCGCGTGCCGCGTTTTTTCCGCGCGTCGCGTTGACCGGTGCCTACGGCAGTGCCAGTGACGAATTGAACCAGCTGTTCGATGCCGGCACCCATGCCTGGATCTTCGCGCCCAGCATTTCCTTGCCGCTGTTCGAGGGCGGCAAGCTGCGCCGCAATCTCGACTTGAACAATGCCCGTCGCGATGAGGCAGTGGCCCACTACGAGCAGGCCGTGCAGGGCGCTTTCCGCGACGTGTCGGACGCCTTGTCCGCACGCCATTGGCTGGCCGAGCAGGTCGTCATCGCGCAAACGGCGCTGGACGTGCAGACCGAGCGTGCGCGGCTGTCCAAGCTGCGTTTCGATGCCGGTTCCGCCTCCTTCCTCGAAGTGCTGGACGCGCAACGCGACCTGCTCAGCGCGCAGCAGCAACTGGTGCAATTGCGCCGCGCCCTGTTGTCCAGCAGGGTCGGGTTATATGCCGCACTTGGCGGAGGCCTGCGAGAGGCGTCCACCAGCCCATCTTCCGTTTCCGGCGCGAGCCAACCATGAATCCGACTCTCAAACACCGATGGATTGCCTTGCTGGTGGTTGCCGCGCTTGCGGCCGCTGCCTGGTTGTCGTGGCAGGCGCTGCGTCCGCGCGGACCCGGCGACGGCTTCGTCAGCGGCAATGGCCGCATTGAGGCGACCGAAATCGACGTGGCCACCAAGCTGCCCGGCCGGGTGCAGGACATCCTCGTCGACGAAGGCGACTTCGTCAGCGCGGGGCAGGTGCTCGGGCACATGCAGATTCAGTCGCTGGAGGCGCAGCGGGACGAGGCGGTGGCGCGGCAGCAGCAGGCCGTGGCCGCGGTGGCCAGCGCACAAGCGCAGGTGGCCATGCGCGAAAGCGATCGCCAGACATCGCTCGCCCAGGTGGCCTTGCGCGAAAGCGAGCTGGACGCCGCGCAGCGCAGGTTTGCGCGCTCGACGACCTTGTCGCGCGATGGCGCTTCCTCGGTCCAGGAGCTGGACGACGACCGCGCCCGCGTGCGCGGCGCCGAAGCCGGATTGAATGCGGCGCGCGCCCAAGTCAATGCCGCGGAGGCGGCCGTTACCGCCGCGCGTACCCAGGTGCTGGGTGCGCAGTCCACGGTCAAGGCCGCCGACGCCACGGTGGCGCGGGTCAACGCCGACATCCACGATAGCGAGCTGACTGCGCCCCGCGACGGCCGGGTGCAATACCGCATCGCCCAGCCAGGCGAAGTGCTGGGCGGAGGCGGGCGCGTGCTCAACCTGGTCGACTTGTCGGACGTCTATATGACGTTCTTCGTGCCCGAGGCCGCCGCCGGGCGATTGGCCATGGGGAGCGAGGTGCGGATCGTGCTCGACGCGGCGCCGCAATACGTGATCCCGGCCAAGGTGTCGTTTGTGGCCAGTACCGCGCAATTCACCCCGAAGACGGTGGAGACCGCCAGCGAACGGCAGAAGCTGATGTTCCGGGTCAAGGCGCAGATCGATCGCGAACTGCTGAGCAAGCACCTGAAGCTGGTGAAGACCGGTTTGCCTGGCGTGGCCTGGATCAAGCAGGACAGCCATGCCGAATGGCCGGCTGAACTCGCTGTGCGGGTGCCCTAGCCATCATGGCCGAATCGCAACACGCTCCCGCGGCCAGCTTTGCCGGGGTCAGCCTGCGTTATCGCAAGGTGCTGGCGCTGGACGACGTCAGCCTGGATTTGCCGGGCGGCTGCATGGCCGGACTGATCGGGCCGGACGGCGTGGGCAAATCCAGTTTGCTCGCGCTGGCCGCCGGTGCGCGCAAGCTCCAGGGTGGGCGTGTCACCGTGCTTGGCGGCGATATCGCCGATGCCCGCTACCGCGCCACCGTGTGTCCACGCATCGCCTATATGCCACAGGGCCTGGGGCGCAATCTGTATCCCACCTTGTCGGTGGAAGAGAACCTGCAGTTCTTCGGCCGCCTGTTCGGCCATGGCGCCGCCGAGCGCCGGCGGCGCATCGACTCGCTGACCGCCAGCACCGGCCTCAGGCCGTTCCTGTCGCGCCCGGCCGGCAAACTGTCCGGCGGCATGAAACAGAAGCTGGGGCTGTGCTGCGCGTTGATCCACGATCCGGACCTGCTGATCCTGGACGAGCCGACCACCGGCGTCGATCCGCTTTCGCGCAGTCAGTTCTGGGAGCTGATCGCGCGCATCCGCGCGCAGCGTCCGTCCATGAGCGTGCTGGTTGCCACGGCCTACATGGAGGAGGCCGAACGCTTCGACTGGCTGGCCGCGATGGACCAGGGCCGCGTGCTCGCCACTGGCACGCCCGCCGTGCTGCGCGAACGCACCGGCGAGGCCACCCTTGAGGGGGCGTTCATCGCCCTGCTGCCGCCGGAGCGACGGCAAGGCCACCAGGCCGTCGTGGTGCCACCGCTGGCGCCGGCGGCGAATGCCGACGGGCAGGTGGCCGTGGAGGCGCGCGGTTTGACCATGCGCTTCGGTGACTTCACGGCGGTGGACCACGTGGACTTCCGCATCCGTCGCGGCGAGATCTTCGGCTTCCTTGGCTCCAATGGCTGCGGCAAGACCACCACCATGAAGATGCTCACCGGCCTGCTGCCGGCCAGCGAGGGACAGGCCTGGCTGTTCGGTCGGGAGGTGGATCCGAAGGACCTCGCCACCCGCCGTCGGGTGGGTTATATGTCGCAGGCATTCTCGCTGTACGGTGAGCTGACGGTGGGGCAGAACCTGGTGTTGCACGCGCGGCTGTTCCAGGTGCCGGCGGCGGAGATCGGGCCACGGGTGGAGGAACTGCTGCAGCGTTTCGGACTGGGCGAGGTGCGCGACAGTCTGCCCGAACGCCTGCCATTGGGCATGCGCCAGCGCTTGTCGCTGGCGGTGGCGGTGGTGCACCGGCCGGAACTGCTGATCCTCGACGAGCCTACCTCTGGCGTGGACCCGGTGGCGCGCGACATGTTCTGGCAGCTGATGATCGACCTGGCGCGCCAGGACGGCGTCACCATCTTCATCTCCACTCATTTCATGAACGAGGCCGAGCGCTGCGACCGCATCTCGCTGATGCACGCCGGCCGCGTGCTGGTCAGCGATCGTCCGGATGCGCTGGTGCAAGCGCGCCATGCGGACTCCCTCGAGCAGGCCTTCATTGCCTATCTGAAGGAAGCCAGTGCGGACGAGCCCGGCGCCGATGAAGCGCCCGCCGCCGCGCCGCCGGCCCTGCGCGAGGCGCCAACGCCGAAGCCGGTGCGGCGCCTGCGCTTCAGCGTCAGTCGGGCCCTGAGCTATGCCCTGCGCGAAACCCTGGAATTGTGCCGCGATCCGGTGCGCGCGACCTTGGCGCTGCTGGGAACGGCGGTGCTGATGTTCATCATCGGCTATGGCATTAGCCTGGACGTGGAGGATCTGCCGTATGCCGTGCTGGATCGCGACCAGACAGCGCTCAGCCAGGCCTACGCGCTCAACCTGTCCGGCTCACGCTATTTCGTGGAGAAGCCGCCGATTTCCGACTACGCCGACCTGGATCGGCGCATGCGTACTGGCGAACTCGCCCTGGCGATCGAAATCCCTTCGGGCTTCGGCCGTAGCCTGGAACGAGGCGACGACGCGCAGATCGGCGCCTGGGTGGATGGCGCCATGCCCACCCGCGCCGAAACCGTACGCGGTTATGTGCAGGCGATGCATCAGGACTGGCTGGCCGACATGGCGCAGCACCGGCTCGGCTTGCGCCTGGGCGGGCCGGCAAGCATCGAAACCCGCTACCGCTACAACCCCGATGTGAAGAGCCTGCCGGCGATGGTGCCGGCGGTAATTCCGCTGCTGCTGATGATGATCCCCGCCATGCTGACGGCACTCTCGGTGGTGCGCGAGAAAGAACTGGGTTCGATCCTCAACTTCTACACCACGCCGGTGACCCGCGCGGAATTCCTGCTCGGCAAGCAGTTGCCTTACGTGGTGTTGGCCATGTTCAACTTCCTGCTGATGTCGCTGCTGGCGGTGACGGTGTTCGGCGTGCCGGTCAAGGGCAGCTTCGCCACGCTCAGCTTGGCCGCGCTGATTTTCGTGGGCTGCTCGACCAGCTTCGGATTGTTCGCCTCGACGTTCACCCGCAGCCAGATTGCGGCGATGTTCGTGACCATGATCGGCACCATCATCCCTTGCGTGCAGTTCTCTGGCCTGATCAACCCGGTTTCCTCGCTGGAGGGCATGGGCGCGACGATCGGCGCGGTGTATCCGGCCACCCATTTCCTGACGATCAGCCGCGGCGTGTTCAGCAAGGCGCTGACCCTTGGCGATTTGGGTGGTTCGTTCTTGGCCCTGCTGCTGGCGTTGCCGGTGATCCTGGGCGCGGCGTTGCTCCTGCTCGACAAGCAGGAACGCTGAGGAGGCGGCCGGTGAGACTCGACCTGCGCACTCGATGGGCCGCGATTTTCCGCCTCGGCGTAAAGGAGCTGTGGAGCCTGATCCGCGATCCGATGATGCTGGTGCTGATCGCCTATACCTTCACGGTATCGATCTACGTGGCCGCCACGGCGTTGCCGGAGACCCTGCATAACGCCACCATCGCGATCGTCGACGAGGATGCATCGCCGCTGTCGGCGCAGATCGGGTCGGCGTTCTACCCGCCGCACTTTCGCCGTCCGGAGCTGATCACCCTGGCCGAGATGGACGCCGGCATGGACAACGGCCGCTACACGTTCGTACTGGACATTCCGCCGGATTTCCAGCGCGACGTCCTGGCGGGCAGGGCGCCGACGTTGCAGTTGAATATCGACGCCACCCGCATGAGCCAGGCGTTTACCGGCAACGGCTACATCCAGCAGATCATCAGCAGCGAGATCAATGAATTCCTGCAGCGCCATCGTGGTGATCCGGCGCCGCCGGTCGAGCTGGTGCTGCATATGCGCTTCAATCCGAACCTGGAGGAAAGCTGGTTCGGCGCGCTGATGGAGATCATCAACAACGTCACCATGCTTTCGATCATCCTCACCGGCGCCGCGCTGATACGCGAGCGAGAGCACGGTACCATCGAGCATCTGTTGGTGATGCCGGTGACGCCGTTCGAGATCATGCTGGCCAAAGTGTGGTCGATGGGCCTGGTGGTGGCACTGGCGGCACTGGTCGCCCTGGTCCTGGTGGTGCAGGGTGCCATGCAGGTGCCGGTACAGGGTTCGATCGCGCTGTTCATGCTGGCCACCATGCTGCATCTGTTCGCCACCACGTCGATGGGCATTTTCCTGGCGACGGTCGCGCGCTCCATGCCGCAGTTCGGCATGCTGCTGGTATTGGTGCTGGTGCCGCTGGAACTGCTCTCCGGCGGCACCACCCCGCGCGAGAGCATGCCCGCATTCGTGCAGGACGTGATGCTGGCCGCACCCACCACCCATTTCGTCTCGGCGGCCCAGGCGATCCTGTATCGTGGCGCCGGCCTGGAAGTGGTGTGGCCACAATGCCTCGCCCTGATCGGCATCGGCAGCGTGCTGTTCGGCGTTGCCCTGGTGCGTTTTCGCAAGACCATCAGCCAGATGGCTTGACGGCGGGGCCTCCGGTCACGCAATACGTGAACAGGTGCGCATCCGCGCCGGCCTGCTGAACGCCGTTGAACCAGGACCACCTACCACGCTGCGATGCCTGGACGCCTCGAGCGTTACATGCCTACGAACACTATGTGGGAGTTCATGCCATGGAACCGCGTCGCCTTGAGGGTCACATTTCGCGGCATCGCCTGCTTCATTCGCTGGCTGCCGTCCTGGCGCTCGCCACCTGCGCCAGCATGCCGCTCGAGGCCGAGGCCGGCGTATCGATAGGTGTCGGCATCTCGGTTGGCGTTCCGCCACCGCCCTTGCCGGTCTATGTGCAGCCGGTCATTCCGGCGCCGGGTTACATCTGGGTTCCGGGCTATTGGGCGTATAGCGACGATGGTTACTACTGGGTGCCGGGCACCTGGGTGTTGCCGCCTTACGTAGGGGCGCTATGGACGCCGGGTTACTGGGGCTGGTCCGGCGGTGTCTATGTGTTCCACGCGGGCTACTGGGGGCCGCACGTGGGCTTCTATGGCGGCATCAACTACGGCTTCGGATACACCGGCGTCGGCTATGTGGGCGGCTATTGGCGCAACGGCGGCTTCTACTACAACCGCTCGGTGAATCGCATCGGCAACGTGCACGTCACCAATGTCTATAACCGCACGGTCAACAACGTCACGGTCAATCGCACCAGCTTCAACGGCGGCCAGGGCGGGCTGAGCGCGCGGCCGTCGCCACAGGAAATGGGTTATGCCCGCGAACAGCACGCGCCACCGGTGGCGGCGCAGGTGCAGCAGGGCACATTGGCCAGTCGCAATTCTTGGGGAATGTTGCCGCCGTCGCCGCGATTCAAGCCGGCATCGGGTCTTTGGATGGCATCGGGTTTCCGCGATGCGCTTCTCCTGGCCGTCGTTCCGGCGCAGGCCGGAATCCAGCCGCGAATACGATGGGTTTTCGCGGCAGGATCACCAAAGCCATGAATGGACGGGCGATGCCGGGCGATGTCGTCGCTGGATGAATCGCCATGCTGGCCCCTTCGGGGCCGTTGGCTTCGCCAACGTTCTGCGCGCTTCGCGTTTGTCCGGCCTGCGCCGGAATGACGAGAAAAGGCGGGCTCCTTGGCCGTGTCCAGGCTGGAGAAGCGCTACGACGAATGAACTTCGACCATCGCGCCGACGATGGCACGCGCCACCGCCTCGGCGACGCGGATGCCGTCCACGCCCGCCGAGAGAATCCCGCCCGCGTAGCCGGCGCCCTCGCCGGCGGGAAACAGCCCGCGCGTGTTGAGGCTCTGCAGGCTGTCGTCGCGGCGGATGCGCACCGGCGAGGAGGTGCGCGTCTCCACGCCGGTGAAGATCGCGTCGGGCCGGTCGAAGCCGCGCAGTTGCCTGCCGAACGCGGGCATCGCCTCGCGGATTGCCTCGACGGCGTAGGCGGGCAGGGCGCTGTCCAGCGAGCCCAGCGTCACGCCGGGCTTGAACGAGGGCTGCACCTCGCCGAACGCCTTCGACGGGCGGCCGGCGACGAAGTCGCCGACGAGCTGGCCCGGCGCGTTGTAGTTGCCGCCGCCGAGTTCGTACGCATGGCTTTCCAGCGCACGCTGCAAGTCGATGCCGGCGAGCGGGTTGCCGCCGCCCTTGCCGGGTGCGTCGTCCTGCGCGGCGAAATCGGAAGGCTCGATGCCCACCACGATGGCCGCGTTCGCGTTGCGTTCGTTGCGCGAATACTGGCTCATGCCGTTCGTCACCACGCGGCCCGGCTCACTGGTGGCGGCCACCACGGTACCGCCGGGACACATGCAGAAGCTGTACACGCCGCGGCCGTTCTTCGCGTGGTGCACCAGCTTGTAGTCGGCCGCACCGAGCAGCGGGTGGCCGGCCTGCGTGCCGAAGCGCGCGCGGTCGACGATCGATTGCGGATGCTCCACGCGGAAGCCGATCGAGAACGGCTTGGCTTCCAGGTACACACCGCGCGCGTGCAGCATGGCGAAGGTGTCGCGCGCGCTGTGGCCGAGCGCCAGCACCACGTGGTCGCTGCGCAGCTCCGCGCCGTCGGCCAGGCGCACGCCGCGCACGTGGCGTGCGCCGCCTGCGCCGGTCTCGACGAGCAGGTCGTCCACGCGCTGCGAGAATCGGATCTCGCCGCCCAGCGACTCGATGGTGGCGCGCATGTTCTCCACCATCGTCACCAGCCGGAAGGTGCCGATGTGCGGCTTGCTGACGTAGAGGATTTCCTCCGGCGCGCCGGCCGCGACGAATTCGGTGAGCACCTTGCGGCCGTAGTGGTTCGGGTCGGAGATCTGGCTGTACAGCTTGCCGTCGGAGAAGGTGCCCGCGCCGCCCTCGCCGAACTGCACGTTCGATTCGGGATGCAGGTTGCGCTTGCGCCACAGGTCCCAGGTGTCCTTCGTGCGCTCGCGCACCGCCTTGCCGCGTTCGAGCACGATCGGGCGGAAGCCCATCTGCGCCAGCAGCAGCGCGGCGAAGATGCCGCAGGGGCCGAAGCCGACCACCAGCGGGCGGTGTTCCAGCGCCGCCGGCGCCAGTGCCTTGAGGCGGTAGTGCGTGTCGGGCGTGGGCTGCACGTGGCGGTCGTCGGCGAACTTCGCCAGCAGCGCGGCTTCGCCGGCCACGTCCACGTCCAGCGTGTAGACCAGCTCGATCGCGCCGCGCCTGCGCGCGTCGTAGCCGCGGCGGAACACGCTGAAGCCACGCAGCGCTTCCTTGCCGACGCCAAGCCGCGCGCGGATCGCCGCCGGCAGCGCCTCGGCGGGATGGTCGAGCGGGAGCTTGAGGTCGGTCAGTCGCAGCATGCGGGCGGGCGCCGGGAAACGGGTGGCGATTTTCGCATGCGCGCCGCGCACGCGGCTGGCGCGCTCAGCGCCGCGCCAGCCGCTCCGCCAGCCGCAGCGCGTCGAACGGCGCTGCGCCCCTGGCGTCGTTGTCGAAGTAGCAGTACACGTCCCGCGACTTGCGCTTGGGCGGCGGGGCGCGGCTCGCGGTGCAGGCACCGCGCGGCTGGCCGCCGCGGGCCCAGGCGCGGATGCGGCGCGCCCAGCCGTCCAGCGCGGCGTTGCCGTAGCCGCTGGCGTAGAGCTCGGTGTCGCCGTGCAGGCGCAGGTACATGAAGCCGGCGGTGACGTCCTCCAGCCGCGGCCAGCGGCCGGCGCTGTCGGCCACCGCCAGCGCCACGCGGTGCCGGCGCAGCTGCGCCACGAAGTCCGCGCAGGCGTAGCTGCCGTGGCGCACCTCCACCGCGTGGCGCAGGCGGCGGTTGCGCGGCGCCGCGAGGTCCGCCTCCGCCACGTGGCGGTCGTGCCGCCGCGCCAGCGCACGCGCCGCGGCGAAGTCGCGCGGCAGCCGCGCGAGGAAGCCTTCCAGCCGCTCCGGCTCGTAGGCCAGGCCGGGCGGGAACTGCCACAGCAGCGGGCCGAGCTTGCCGCGCAGCGCCAGCACGCCGGAGGCGAAGAAGTTGGCCAGCGGCGCCTCGACGTCGCGCAGCCGCTTCACGTGGGTAACGAAGCGCGGCCCCTTCACCGCGAACACGAAGCCGCGCGGCGTGGCGTCGTGCCAGCGCCGGTAGCTCGACGGGCGCTGCAGCGCATGGAACGAGCCGTTGAGCTCGACGCTGGGGAAACGCCGCGCGGCGTAGGCCAGCTCCTCCCGCTGCGGCAGGCCCGGGGGATAGAAGCGCCCGCGCCACGCGGCGTAGCGCCAGCCGGAGATGCCGATGCGCAGCGTCATGCGCGTTGCGCGGCGCGGCGGACGGAAGGAGGGACGGGCCGGACGGTCGCCATGCCGCGCACGATGGGCGCGCCGGCGTCGAGGCCGCGTGGCTGCACCGTGGGAGCCTGTTCACGCGCCCGCGCCAGGAGTCGTCCGCGCGGGTCAAGAGCGCGAAGGAGTGGGCGCCGGTCCGCGACGGCGCGAGTAGGGCGAGGGTCGGAGTATCGCGGCCGGAGGCCGCTCCCGCAGGGTCTTCGCAAGCCCTTGTGGGATGGCCTCCGGCCGCGATCAACCTGACGCGCGGCCGTCGACGACCCCGACGCCAGCACGTGCAGCGCGCGTGCACGGTCGGCGCCGGTTCATGCCCGCGAGGCCGGATTGACGGCCTGTCCACGGGCGGGGTGGAAAGGTCGGGCAGGTGCGGGCGCGCACCGCGTCCGCCCCAGCCGGAGGGCCCTTCCCCATGCCCGAGAAACGCACCCGCCAAGCCGCCGCCCGCGACAGGCGCGAGGGCAAGTCGCCCAGCACCCGGGCCGGCGAGTTCGTCCGCGAGGAGATCGAGCACGTGCGCCACGGCAAGCACGGCGCGCGCTCGGCCCGGCAGGCGATCGCGATCGGCCTGTCCAAGGCGCGCCGCGCCGGGGTCGAGGTGCCGGCGAAGAAGACCGCCAGCGCCGCCGCGCGCAAGCGCGCCGCCCGCGACGAGCAGGCCGGCGAGCACCCGCACAAGCCGGCGGCCACGCGCTCGCGCGCGACCAGCCGCGCGCTGGAGAAGGAAGGCCGCGCCGCGGCGTCGAAGCGCGCGCTGGCCGGCCATGCCCGCAAGAGCGCCGCCAGGCGCGGCGCCGCCGCGCGCTCGGCCGCCGCGAAGAAGGCCGTGCGGACCAAGGGCGCTGCCGGCCGCTCGGCGGCGGCGAAGAAGGCGGCCCGCACGCGGGCGCGGCGCGCGCACGCGCGCTGAGCCGCCACAGGCTCCCTCACCGGCCCGCGGCGCGGCGGCGCCGCCGGGCTCAGCTGCGCCCGAGGAAGTCGTTCTTGCCGAGCTCGGCGCCGGCCTTGCGCAGGATCGCGTAGGCCGTGGTGCAGTGGAAGAACACGTTGGGGATCACGAAGTGCAGCAGGTAGGCCTGCCCCTCGAAGTGGAGCTCGCCGCTGCGCATCCTCAGGGTGATCGGGCGCGTCTCGCTGCCGTCGATCTGCTCCGGCACGAAGCCCTTCAGGTACTCGACCACGCGGTCCAGCCGGGCGTACAGCTCGGCCAGCGTGGTCTCGTTGTCCTCGATCACCAGCGGATCGACGCCGGCCAGGCGCGCGGCGCCGTTCTTGGCCATGTCGGTGGCGATCTGCACCTGCCTGACCAGCGGCAGCATGTCGGGGATCAGCCGGGTCTGCAGCAGCACCTCGTCGCTGACGTTCCGGGCCTTGGCGTGCGCCTCGCCCTTGCGCAGCACGTGGCGCAGGTTGGTCAGCGCGCGGATGAACACGGGAACGGAGGCCTGGTACATCGAGAGGGTCATGGCTAGCTCCTCGGATCGGCGGGGGGAACGGGAGGAAGGGGCGGCGCCTCGCCGGGCCGCGCGCCGGCGCCGTCCGCGGCGGCCGGCGCCGCGGGCGCGTGCGCCGTCCCGCGCGCGGTGACGCGCAGCGCGATCGCGGTGCCCGCGGCCAGCAGCAGCGCCGCCAGCACGAAGGCCAGCCCCGGCAGGTGCACCGGCGAGTGCGGCGCGATCGACAGCGCGAACACCTGCGCGAACAGGTACGGCCCGAAGATGCCGGCGAAGCTGGCCAGGCTGGACAGCGCGCCCTGCAGGCGGCCCTGCTCGGTGGGGTCGACCTGGTGCGTCATGATCGACTGGATCGGCGGGTTGGCCAGCCCCCACAGCGCCATCAGCGGGACGCCGAGCAGGAACACCCAGCCCGTGCCGGCCAGGCCCATCAGCAGGAAGGCCGCCACGCCGCACAGCATGCCCAGCGCCAGCACGCGCCGCTCGCCCAGCCGCGGCGCCAGCCGCCCGGTGAGCAGCGCCTGCACCGCGCCGTCGCAGCCGCCCACCAGCATCAGCACGTAGCCCACCGCCTGCGGGCCCCACTGGTAGCGGTAGTCGGCGTACAGCACGAAGGTGGTCTGCAGCACGTAGTGCGACAGGTAGACCAGGAACATCACCACCGCGAGGCCGAGCACCTGCGGGTAGCGGCGCAGCAGCTTCAGCGAGCCCAGCGGGTGCGCGCTGTGGATCTCGAAGCGCGCGGTGCGGCGCTCGGACGGCAGCGACTCGGGCAGCACCAGCAGGCCGTACAGGAAGTTGCACAGCGCCAGCCCGGCCGCCACCCAGAACGGCAGGCGCAGCGAGATGTCGCCGAGAAAGCCGCCCAGCCCCGGGCCGATGATGAAGCCCACGCCGAACGCGCTGCCGAGCAGGCCGTAGGCGGCGGCACGCTTCTCCTTCGGCGTGATGTCGGCGATGTAGGCGTTGGCGGTGGTGAAGCTGGCCGCGGTCATGCCCAGCACCACGCGCGCCACGAACAGCAGCCACAGCGTGGGCGCCAGCGCCAGCACGGTGAAGTCGAAGGCCAGGCCCAGGTTGGAGATCAGGATCACTGGCCGCCGCCCGAAGCGGTCCGACAGCGCGCCCTGCACCGGCGAGAAGGCGAACTGCACGATCGCGAACACGGTGGAGAAGGTGCCCACCCACCACGCCGCGCGCGCGATGCCGCCGCCGGCGAGCTGCTCGATCAGGTGCGGCAGCACCGGGATGATGATGCCGAACGACAGCATGTCCAGCAGCACGGTGACGTAGATGAAGGCGACGGCCGCGCGGCGGCGCGGTTCGCTGATCGCGGTGACGGTCGGTTCCATGGGGGCTCTGCCGGGCAAGGCGCGCACGATAGCGCATGCGCCGCGTCCATGGCTGCCGCAATGCAGCGGCGGGGCCGCGGGACGCGCGTGGCGTGCGCGGGTGCACGCTGGCTGTCGTTCCGGTGGGATCGGAGGTGCGGCGAGTGGAATGCCCGCGATGCGTGCGGCGACGTCATCCGGAAAGTGGAGGATGGCGAGGGAGCAGGCGTCTATTGGCTGGCTCCCAGCCATTGACGAGCCCCCATGGCCCGAAGGCGCCCGGCACCCCCGTCCGTCATTCCGGCGAAAGCCGGAATCCAGTCAAGTAACCCGTGCGGAGCACACAAAACCTGTTTCGAGTGCTTCGCACGACGCATTTCACTGGATGGCTCGCTACGCCCGCCCTCCGGGGCCGTCTGCTGCGCAGACGTTCTTCGCGCTACGCGCTCGTCCGGCTTTCGCCGGAACGACGGCGATGAGGGAGGCGGAAACGACCTACCCCTGCGGCGGCTGCATCAGCTCGCGCAGGTTGAGGAAACCGTCGCGGTCGCGGTCGAGCTTGCGGAACTGGCGGCGCAGGTTGGCCTGGTAGTCCGGCAGCGTCACCGGGCGGCCGCGGCCGCCGGGCAGTTCGGCGCGCTCCAGCACGCCGTCGCCGTTGGCGTCGAGTCGGGCGAAGCCGCGGCTCATGTGCTCCACGTATTCGGCCTCGCTCACGCGCCCGTCGCCGTCGCGGTCGAACTGCGCCAGGTAGGCGGCAGGCGAGCCGGCGTCCTGCGCGCGCAGGGTGGCCGCCGCGGCGAGCAGGAGCAGCAGGGCGGGGTGCAGGCGCATCGGCCGATTGGAGCAGCCGGCCGGCATCGGCGGCAAGCGGGGCCGCTCACGGCGGGGACGGCGCTCCCGCTTCTTCGCGGCCGGCGTCCCGCGCCTCCGGCGGCAGCACCGCGACCCGGTTGCGGCCCTCGCGCTTGGCCGCGTACAGCGCGCGGTCGGCCCGTCGCACCAGCGCGGCCGGGTCGTCCCCGTGCGGCTGGCGCATCGCCACGCCGAGCGAGAGGGTGATCGCCTGCGGCTCGCCGTCCAGCACCACGCGCAGGCCGGCCACCGCGGCGCGCAGCGCCTCGGCCAGCGCCAGCGCGGCGGCCAGTCCGGTGCCCGGCAGCAGCACCAGGAACTCCTCGCCGCCGACGCGGCCGAGCAGGTCGCCCGCGCGCAGGCGCGCGCCGATGCAGGCAGCCAGCGCGGTCAGCACGCGGTCGCCGCCGGCGTGGCCATGGCGGTCGTTGATCCGCTTGAAATGGTCCACGTCGAGCATCAGCACCGCCAGCGCCGCCGGGCCGGCGCGGAACAGCCGCGCCAGTTCCTCGTCCAGCGCCAGCCGGTTCAGCGTGCCGGTGAGCGGGTCGGTGCGCGCCAGCCGGCGCAGTTCGGCCTGCGCCGCCTCGTGGTACATCAGCAGGAAGCCGATGCTGGCCAGCGCCGGCTCCAGCGCGCCGTAGATCATCTGGGCCACGTTGCCCGGCGTGGCCACCAGCAGGCCCGGGCGCGGGACGGCGCCGGGCGCCAGCTCCCGCAGCCGCAGCAGCCAGCCGGCGGCGGCCGTCAGCAGCACCAGCAGCATCACCCGCTGCGCGATCGAGCCGCCGCGCCGCGCGGCGTGGCGCAGCGGCCAGAGCAGCAGCGCCAGGTAGAGTCCGAGCGAGAGCGTGGCCACGTACACGCGCAGGGGGTAGTCCGGCCGCACCACGGCGAACCACGCGATGCCCAGCCAGCCGGCCAGACCGATCCCGGCCAGCAGCACGCGGCGCGGCGGCACGCCCAGCAGCAGGCGCAGCGCCAGCGCGGTGCCGGCATAGGAGGCCATCAGCAGGCCGTTAGCCAGCACCACCGAGATCCACGCGCCGACCTGCCCGCGCAGGCCCAGCAGCACCCAGCCCAGCGCCTGCAACAGCAGCACGCCGCCCCAGATGCCCAGGCTGGTGCGCGCCACGCCGCCGTAGGCGCGGGTGGCGGCCAGCAGCAGCGGCGCCAGCAACAGGGCCTGCAGGGCGCCGAGCAGGGCAACGGTGGCGAGGTCGATGTGCACGTGGGACGGGGCGCCGGGTGCCTGGCCGGCGGCGGCCGGGCCCGCAGCGGTCCGGGCCCGGCCGGCCTCAGCGATGGCCGCGGTCGATGCCGATGAACTGCAGGAATTCGGCGCGGGTGCGCGCGTCGTCGCGGAACACGCCGAGCATCTGGCTGGTGATCATCGACACGCCGCGCTTGTGCACGCCGCGGGTGGTCATGCACTCGTGGCTGGCGTCGATCACCACCGCCACGCCGCGCGGCATCAGCGTCTCGCTGATGCAGTTGGCGATCTGCGCGGTGAGCTTCTCCTGCACCTGGAAGCGCCGCGCATAGCCTTCCACCACGCGCGCCAGCTTGCTGATGCCGACCACGCGGTGGGTCGGCAGGTAGCCGACGTGGGCGCGGCCGATGATCGGCGCCATGTGGTGCTCGCAGTGGCTCTCGAACTCGATGTCGCGCAGCACGACCATCTCGTCGTAGCCCTCGACCTCCTTGAAGGTGCGCTTGAGGAATTCCGCCGGATCCTCGGCATAGCCTGAAAACCAGTCGCGGTACGCCTTCACCACGCGCTTGGGCGTGTCCAGCAGGCCCTCGCGCAGGGGATCCTCGCCGGCCCAGCGCAGCAGCGTGCGCACCGCCTCCTCGGCCTGCTCGCGGGTGACCCCGGGCGGGTGTGCCGGCTCGCTCATGCCATGTCCTCGGCTGGAAAAAAGGCCGCCAGTCTAGCGCACCTCGCAGGCCCGCCGGATCAGCGCGGCGGCGCCAGGCGGGCCTCCAGCCAGCCGCCGGCGCGCGCGACCAGCAGGGCGCCCAGCGCGCCCAGCGCCACCTCGGCGACGCGCATCAGGGCGATGTGCGCGAAGCCGCCGCCGAGGGGCACCAGCATCACGATGGTGGTGGTGATGCCGCTGATGCGTCCGGCCGAGCCGAGCTTCAGCGCCCAGCAGGTGAGCATGCCCAGCAGCACCGCCAGCAGATAGACCGGAAAGCGGTCGTGGCCCCACACCGCGGAGGCCAGCCCGTAGGCGCCGCCCACCAGCGCGCCGGCGAGCTGGTCGCGCGAGAGGTTCTTCACGCCGGCATAGTTGCCCTGGGTCACGGCGATGGCGGTGATCGCCGCCCAGAAGCCTGCGCCGAGGCCGAGCCAGCGCGCGCCGAAGTAGCCCAGCGAGGCGCCGGCGGCCGCGCGCAGGCCCTGCGCCAGCCCGGTGCGCAGGCGCTCGCGCAGCGGCAGGTCGTGGTGCAGCGCGACCAGCTCCGCGGCCGCCCGGCGCAGGCGGTGCGGCAGGCCGGAACGCGAAGGGCCGTTCATGCCTCGTCGAGCGGCGCCCCGGGCGCCGCCGCATCCTCGCCCAGCAGCGCCTGCACGGACTCGCCGGGCAGCGATTCCACCTCGCGCAGCCGGCGTGCGATGGTGGTGGTCTTGCCGGAGGCCTTCTGCAGCGTGTTGCGCACGGTGTCGACCTGCTTGACCGCGGCGTCGAGGATGCCGCCGAACTTGCCGAACTCGGTCTTCACCGCGCCGAGCAGCTGCCACACCTCGCTGCTGCGCTTCTCGATCGCCAGCGTGCGGAAGCCGAGCTGCAGGCTGTTGAGCAGCGCCGACAGCGTGGTGGGGCCGGCCACCGTCACGTGGTGTTCGCGCTGCAGCGCCTCGAACAGGCCGGGGCGGCGCAGCACCTCGGCGTACAGGCCCTCGGTGGGCAGGAACAGCACGGCGAAGTCGGTGGTGTGCGGCGGCGCGACGTACTTGCCGCGGATCGCCCGCGCCTCCTCGCGCACGCGCCGCTCCAGCGCCGCCGCGGCCTGCTCGGCCGCCACGGCGTCGGCGCGCTCCTGCGCATCGAGCAGGCGCTCGTAGTCCTCGCGCGGGAACTTGGCGTCCACTGGCAGCCACACCGGGACCGCGTCCGTGCCCGGCAGGCGGATGGCGAACTCCACGCGCTCGCCGCTGCCCGGCACGGTGGCCACGTTGGCGGCGTACTGCTCGGGGGTGAGCATCTGCTCCAGCAGCGCGCCCAGCTGCACCTCGCCGAGGATGCCGCGGGTCTTGACGTTGCTCAGCACGCGCTTCAGGTCGCCCACGCCGGTGGCCAGCGACTGCATCTCGCCCAGGCCGCGCTGCACCGCCTCCAGCCGCTCGGAAACCAGCTGGAAGGACTGCCCCAGCCGCGTCTCCAGCGTGGCGTGCAGCTTCTCGTCCACGGTGGCGCGCATCTGCTCCAGCTTGGCCGCGTTGTCCTGCTGGATCGCGCCGAGCTTGGCCTCCAGCGTGGCGCGCACCTCGGCCATGCGCTGCTCGTGGTCGGCGGTGAGCGCGGCCAGGCGCTGCTGCAATTGCTCGCCGAAGCGGGCCAGCGCGAGCGCGTTCTCCTCGCGGTTCCGGCGCGCGTCCTCGGTCAGCCGCTGCGCCAGCGCCTGCAGGCCGGCGTCGGTGCGCTCGGTGAGCTGGGCGAGGCGGCCGTCGAACGTGCTGCGCAGCTCGGCCATGCGCTTGTCGTCGGCATCGGCGAGCGCGGACTGGTGCGATTGCTGCTGCTCGCCGAAACGCGCCAGCGCGGCCGCCAGCTCGCCGCGGCCGGCGCGCTGCTCCTCGCGCAGCAGGCGTTCCAGCCGCTCGCCGTCGTCGCGCAGCGCGTCCAGCCGCGCGCGCAGCTCGCCGTCGCCGCGGTGGCGCAGCAGGGCGACCATCTGCAACGCGAGCACCGCCAGCACGGCGACGACGAGGACGATCAGCAGCAGGTCGACGAGAGACATGGAAGCATCCGCTGTGCGATGGGGGGCATTCTACGATCCGTCGTCTCAGCGCTTCGGGCGACCCGGCATGGGCGTGCCGCGGGACGGCGGCTCAGGCATCCGGGCCGCCGCGGCTGCCGTTGCCGCCCGGGATCGTCAGGAGAAAACCGGCGGCCCCCGCGATGTACGCCCACAGGCCGCCGATGCCGGCCCTGGCATGGAGCTGCCAGAGCGCGACGGCCGCGATGCAGGTGAACAAGCCCGTCGCTTCGAGCGCGCCGATCGGCCGGTTTCCGATGCGGTAATGCCTGCCGTCGTCCCGGTTGGCCCACCGCCTGAGTCTGGCAAGGCATTCCATCGGTTCAGTCCACCCGGCAGAACACCGCCTTGAGATAGCGCCCTTCCGGCACGTCGGCGCGCACCGGGTGGTCGGGGCCGGCGCCGCGCACTTCCAGGAGCTGGATCTCGCGGCCGGCGTTGAGCGCCACCCGGCGCAGCATCTCCAGGAAGTCCGCCTCGCCGACCAGGCCGGTGCACGAGCAGGTCAGCAGCAGGCCGCCGGGCGGGATCGCGTCCAGCGCCAGGCGATTCATCGCGAAGTACTTCTTCAGCGCGTCGGGCACGCGGTTGCGGTCGCGGGTGAGCTTGGGGGGATCGAGCACCACCGCGTCGTAGCGCTCGCCGCGCGCCACCGCGCCGCGCAGCCAGTCGAAGAGGTCGGCCTGCCGGAAGTCCGCCGCCACCCCGTTGGCGGCGGCGTTGGCGCGGGCGATCTCAAGGATGCCCGGGTCCATGTCCACGCCGGTGGCCGCGCGCGCGCCGGCGGCCATGGCGTGCACGGCGAAGCCGCCGGCGTTGCAGCACAGGTCCAGCACGCGGCGGCCGCGGGCAAGCTCGGCGAAGCGCCTGCGGTTGTCGCGCTGGTCGGCGAAGAAGCCGGTCTTGTGGCCGGCGCCGGGCGCGGCATGGAAGACCAGGCCATGCTCGCGCACCTGCACCGGCGCGGGTGCCTCGGCGGCGCGGCAGTCGAAGGATTCCTGCCTCTGCACATGGCTCTCGGCGAACCAGTACAGCCGCGCGCCGGGGAAGTGCTGCAGCAACGCGGCGTGGATCGCCTCGCGCAGGCGCCACATGCCGGCGGCGAAGTATTCGACCACCAGCACGTCGGCATAGCGGTCCACCACCAGGCCGGAGAGCCCGTCGCCCTCGCTGTGCACCACGCGCCAGGCGTCGCTGTCGCGGTCCAGCCGCAACAGCTCCCGGCGCAGCCGCACGGCGCGCGCGATGCGCGCGGCGATCCAGTCCGCATCGATCGCCTGGGCCGGATCGTGGGCGAGCAGGCGCAGCGCGATGCGCGCGTGGCCGTTCCAGAAGCCGCGGCCGACGAAGCGGCCCCTGGCGTCCTGCACCTCCACCACGCTGCCGGGCGGCAGCCGCTGCTCCGGCTTGTGCACCTGCGCCGACCACACCCAGGGGTGGCCGGGCGCGCGGTCGGACTTGAGCCGGATCACCGGCATGGCAGTGGACGGGGCAGGATGGGTCATCCGCCCATGATAACCCGCGCGTTCAGCCGTCCCCGCCGGCCATGCCGGCGGGTGCGTCGTCCGCCGTGCCGGTGCGGCCGTGCGCCGCGGGCAGGCCGTCGGGACCGAGGTTGACGAACACGATCCTGTCGATGGTGAGGATGCTCTTGCGGGTGATCACGTTGCGCACCTCGCAGCGCAGCGTGATCGAGGTGCGCCCGAATGCGGTGGCGGTGATGCCCAGCTCGATGATGTCGCCCAGCCGCGCCGAGCTGACGAAGTCGATCTCCGACATGAACTTGGTGACCACCCGCGGATTGTCCAACTGGGTGATCACGTAGACCGCGGCCTCCTCGTCGATCCAGCGCAACAGGCTGCCGCCGAACAGCGTGCCGTTGGGGTTGAGGTCCTCGGGCTTGATCCACTTGCGGGTGCGAAAGTGCATCGGCGGCAGGTTCATCGCGGCGGCTCCGGTCAACGCAGCTTGAGCACCAGCCAGGACAGCAGCGCCAGCAGGTTGACGCCGAAGCGCGCCACCGAGGGCCCGGCGATCGCCAGCGCGTAGCCCTGCGTGCCGAAGCTGCCTTCCAGCCACGGCCGCGCCAGGTGCGCGGTGGTGTAGAGGTTGAAGTAGGCGCCGCAATGCAGGGCGTAGCTGAACACCGGCGTGGCGAGCAACGGCAGCTGCAGCAGCTGGGCCCAGCCGGACATCCGCACGCCGCGCTCCTGCCCGTCCACCAGCAGGATGCCGGCGGCCAGCACGAAGCCGAACAGCACCAGCCCGATCAGCGCGTGCAGGCTGTCCAGCGTGGAGCCCAGCGGCCACAGCCGGCGCAGCATCGCGCCCACGCCGTACAGGCCGCCGGCGATCTCGAGAATGCCGATCAGGCGGAACAGGAAATTGCGCATGCGTGGCTCCGGGGGATGGGAAGCGGGTGGGCAGGGCGGGAAATCATTCGAGCGTCTCGGCCAGCTCGGCGAGGTCGGTCACGTGCCGCTCCCACCACGGCGGCTCGGCGGCGAATGGGAAGGCGGCGGGGAAGGCCGGGTCGGCCCAGCGTTCGGCGATCCAGCCGGCGTGGTGCACCTGGCGCATGGCGCGCAGCGCGGGCACCAGCTCCAGCTCGGCGGGGTCGAAATCGCGCATGGTGGCATAGCCGTCCAGCAGGTGCCGCATCGCGGCCCCGTCGTGGGCGAGCATCCACAGGTCCTGCACGGCGGGGCCCATGCGCGCGTCGTCGAGGTCGACGAAGTGCGGCCCCGCGTCGGTCCACAGCAGGTTGCCGGGGTGGCAGTCGCCGTGCAGGCGCAGCGCGCGCAGCGGGCCCACCGCGGCTTCGCGCGCGGCGATGGCGGCGTCCAGCCGCGCCACCGCGGTGCGGTAGCGCTCGCGCAGGTGCGCGGGCAGCAGCGGCGAGGCGAGCACCGCGCGCGCCGGGCGCTGCACCAGCGTGGCGCGGTCGACCGCGCCGCGGTGCGCGAAGGCGCCGCGCGCGCCCACCGCGTGCATCCGCGCGATCAGCCGGCCCAGCCATTCCAGCTGCTCGGCCGATTCCAGCGCCGGCGCGCGGCCGCCGTGGCGCGGCGCCAGCGCGTAGCGGTAGCCGCCGTGGTGCAGCAGGGTGCGCCCGCCGAAGGCGAGCGGCGCCACCATCGGCAGTTCGGCGTCGGCCAGCTCGCGGGCAAAGGCGTGCTCCTCCAGGATCGCCGCGTCGCTCCAGCGGCCGGGACGGTAGAACTTGGCGATCACCGGCGCGGCGTCCTCCAGGCCCACCTGCCACACGCGGTTCTCGTAGCTGTTGAGCGCGAGCAGGCGGCCGTCCGGCCACAGCCCGCAGGCGGCGACCGCGTCGAGCACGCGGTCGGGGGTGAGGTCGGCATAGGGGGCGGCGGCGCTCATGCGCGCAGCGCCCAGCTCCCTCTTCCCGCCGGGAAGAGGGTTGGGGCGAGGGGACGGGGCTCGCGGCAAGGCTCGCCTGAAGCGCAGTTTGCGGAATCGCCCAGCCACGTCCTTGCCCGGGGGCATCGCCGGTGCGGCCCCCCGCCCCAGCCCGCTCCGCGCAAGGAAGAGGGCGCAGGGTGCGGTGGCGGGTGGGGGCAAGCGGGAGCCAGGCCAGGGTTCACCGCCGCGCCACCCGCGCCGGGATCACGGCCATCGTCAGCCGCGCGATGCACACCAGCGCGCCGGCCTCGTCCTCGATGCGGATCTCCCACACCTGCGTGCTGCGGCCCAGGTGCAGCGGCCGCGCGGTGCCGGTGACGGTGCCCGTGCGCACGCCGCGCACGTGGTTGGCGTTGATGTCCAGGCCCACCGCCGCCGCCTGCGCCGGATCCAGCGTGAGCATCGCCGCGGTGCTGCCCAGCGTCTCGGCCAGCGCCACCGAGGCGCCGCCGTGCAGCAGGCCGTAGGGCTGGTGCGTGCGCCGGTCCACCGGCATGGTGCCGGCCAGCCAGTCCTCGCCCACCGCGGTGATGCGGATGCCCAGCGCCTCCATCAGCGTGTTCGCGCTCCAGCCGTTGAGGCGGGCCAGGTCGGTGTCCTGCTTCCAGATCGCCATGCGAGTTGATTCCTGCGGGTCAAGTCCGCATTGTCGGTCGACTGCCATCGCGCCGACAATGCACCGCGTGTACACCGTCACCCTCCACGGCTCCGGCCGCCGCTTCGACGTCGCCGCCGGCCAGACCGTGCTGGAGGCGGCGCAGTGCGCCGGCATCGCGCTGCCGTATTCCTGTCGCGCCGGCGTGTGCGGCAGCTGCAAGGCGATCCTGCGCCGGGGACGCTGCGCCTATCCGCGCAACCCCCCGCTGGCGCTGGACGCGGACGAGCGCGCGCACCACGCGATCCTGCTGTGCCAGGCGGTGCCATGCAGCGACCTGCTGATCGAGGCGCGCGAGGTGCCCTCGGTGGAGGACGTGGCGCGCCGCCGGCTCGAGGTGGTGGCGGCGGCGAAATGGCCGCTGGCACCGGACGTGATCGGCCTGCGCCTGCAGCCCGCGCCCGGCGAGGCGCGGCTGCTGTGGCTGCCGGGGCAATACCTGGACGTGCTGCTGCCGGACGGCCGCCACCGTCCGTTCTCGATCGCCAACGAGGCGCGGCCGGACGGCGCGATCGAGCTGCACGTGCGCCACGTCGCCGGCGGCGGCTTCACCGGCTGGGTCGCCGACGGCCTGCGGGTGGGCGACACGCTGCGCATCGAGGGGCCGCTGGGCACCTTCGTGCCGCGCGAGGATTCGGAACGGCCGATGCTGTTCATGGCCGGCGGTACCGGCTTCGCCCCGGTGAAGGCGATCGTGGAGCATTTCCTGGGGTTGGGCACGCGCCGGCCGATCGAGGTGTACTGGGGCGCGCGCCGCGCGGCCGACCTGTACCTGCGCCCGCTGGCCGAGCAGTGGACGCGGCAGGCGCCGCAGTTGCGTTTCCACCCCGTGCTGTCCGATCCGGCGCAGGCGGCCGCCGCCGGCCTGCGCGCCGGCCTGGTGCACGAGGCGGTGCTGGCCGACTGGCCGGACCTGTCCGGCCACGACGTCTACATGAGCGGCCCGCCGGCGATGATCGAGGCGGCGCGTCACCGTTTCCTCGCCGCCGGACTGCCGGAGGAGCGGCTGTACTACGACTCGTTCGACTACGCGCCGGACGTGCTCACCCAGATCCTGGCTGGCCGCGCCGGCATCCGCGGGCGAATAGAGAGTGGAGAGTGGTGAGTGGCGAAAGGAGCGCCTTTCACTCACCACTCACTCCTCGCTCACTTGCCGCCCTTGGCCACCGGCATCTGCGCCTGCTGCCAGGCCGCCACGCCGCCGCCCAGCGTGTAGACCTTGGCGAAGCCGGCCTTGACCAGGCGCTGCGCGGCCTTGTCGGCGCCGCGGCCGTCCTTGTCCATCACCACCACCGGCAGCTCCTTGGCCTTGGCCAGGTCCTTGTGCTCGGGGTCGAACTGGCTGGGCATCACGTGGCGCGCGCCCGGCACGTGGGCCTTCTCGTAGTCGGCGCGGGCGGACAGATCGATCAGCAGCGGGTTGTCGCGGTTGATCAGCAGGGTCAGCCCGGCCGGCGTCAGCTCCTTGTACTTGCGCAGGCGCAGCATCACCTCGGTGGCGACGAGGCCGAGCAGGAGCAGCGCGAACAGCGCCGACAGCGCCAGGTGGTTGCCCAGGAACGCGGGCAGCTTGTGCAGGAAGTCGTTCATCGCGAGAAGGGTCCGCCGGCGCGGCCATCCGCGCGCGAACCGGCGATTATCCGGGAGCGCCGGCCCCGGCGCAAAGCGCGCCGGCGGGCGTGCCAGAATCCGGCCGGACGGAATCCCGCGGAGATGCGCCCATGCAGCTTTGGTATGCCCCGACCTCGCCCTTCGCGCGCAAGGTGCGCATCGCGGCGGGCGAGCTGGGTCTGGCGGGGCGGATCGAGCTGGTGCGGGTCGATCCGTGGACCGACGTGCGGCTGCGCGCGCTGAACCCGCTGGCGAAGGTGCCCACCCTGGTGCGCGACGACGGCGGCGTGCTGTACGAGTCGGCGGTGATCTGCGACTACCTCGACGCGCTGGCGCCGAGGCGCCTGCTGCATCCCGCGGACGGCGAGGCGCGCTGGCGCGCCCTGCTGCTGCAGGGCCTGGCCGACGGCGCCGCCACCGCGGCCGGGCGCCTGTACGCGGACGAGCGCCGCCCGGCGCACGAGCGTTCCGAGGCGATGATGGCGCGGTTCCGCGAGGCGATCGGCACCTCGCTCGACGCGCTCGACGCGGATCGCCACTTGGCCGACGGCGTGGGCATCGGCCAGGTGGCCGTGGCGGCCTTCGTGTCCTACCTGGATTTCCGCTGGCCGGAACGGGACTGGCGAGAGGGCCGGCCGCGGTTGGCGGCGTGGTTCGACGCCTTCGCCCGCCGCGACTCCATGACCGGCACGCCGTACGCTACTGCTGGCTGACGTCGGGCAGGCCGCTCGTCAGCCACCAGCGGTTCTTCGCCGGGTCGTAGCGCCAGATCTGGTGGTCGATCACGCTGCGCTCGGTCTGCGTGTGGATGTTGACCAGGTTGATCTGCACGGTCTGGCGCACTTGGTTCTCGCCGTCGGGCACCGGGCCGGCGTCGTCGTTGTAGTCGCTCACCTTGAGCTGCTGGTAGCGCGCCCGGTCCAGCGCGCTGACCGGGTGCTTCTCGCGCACTTCCGGGTCGACGAACTGCTCGGCGGTCTGGAAGTCGCCCCAGCGCAGCGTGTTGGCGTAGGCGTTGAGCGTGGCGGTGAGCGACTGGTTGCGCTTGTCGGTGGCGCAGCCGGCGAGCAGCAGCGCGGCGAGCAGGAGTGGCAGGAACAGCAGTCGGCGCATGGCGGGACCCCCCGATGGATACGCCGCCCATTCTGCCCGATCAGCCGCGCCGCTTGGCGACGAAGCGCGCGGCCAGCGTCGCCGCCGGCGCGCCGTCCTCGCCCGGCACCGCGCAGGCCACCGCGACGCGCGCGCGGCCGCGCGCGGCGAGCGCGGCCAGGAAGCCGTCCCAGTCCGCGCCCTCGGCCGGCCGCGCCTCGGCGCGGAAGTCGCCCCACACCGGCGCCAGGTAGCGCACGTCGGACTCGGCGACGAACACGTCGCAGTCCAGCCCGCGCCGGCGCAGCGCCAGCTCCACCAGCGCCCAGCCGGCCAGCGTCATCAGGCTGACCAGGCTGCCGCCGAAGGCGCAGCCCTTGTCGTTGACGTTGGGCGCCAGCGGCACGGCCAGGCTTAGGAAGTCCTCGCCGCTGTCGTGCAGGTGCAGGTCCATGGCGCGCGCCAGCGGGATTTCCGCGCGGATGAAGTCGACCAGCTCGCGGGCCGGCCGGGCGTTGTCGGAATCGCTCACGGTGAAGGCATGACGATGGGGAGGGGCCGCACAGTGTAGGCCGCCCGCGCCGGGGCTGCCGCTACACTGCGCCGATGGCCTCTCCGTCGCGCGCACGAACCGCCGTCGTCCCCGCCCTGCGCGGCCGCACCGTGGTGGTCACGCGCCCGGCCGGCACCGCCGGCGCGTTCGCGCGGCAGGTGCGCGCGGCCGGCGGCGTGCCGCTGCGCCTGCCGGGGCTGGCGCTGCGCGCGCCGGACGACCCGGCCGTGGCGCGCCGCGACCTGCGCGCCGCGCTGCGCGCGGACCTGCTGGTGTTCACCAGTCCCGCGGCGGTGCGCCACGCGGCGGCGCTGTGCCCGCTGCGCACGCGCGCGGCGGTGTACGCGGTGGGCGAGGGCACCGCGCGCGCGCTGCGCCGCCATGGCCTGCGCGTGCGATCCCCGGCGACGCGCCAGGACAGCGAGGGCCTGCTCGAACTGCTGCCGCCGGCGGCCTTGCGCGGCCGCGCGGCCGCGCTGGTCGGCGCCGCCGGCGGCCGCGGCCTGCTGCGCGAGCGGCTCGCCGCGCATGCCGCGAGCCTGCGCGAGGCGCACGTCTACCGCCGCGTCACTGCGCGGCTGGACCGGCGCCATCTCGACCCGCTGGCGCGGTTGCCGCGCGGCGCGCGCGTGCTGCTGTCCAGCGCCGAGGCGCTGGACAACCTGCGCCGCGCGCTGCCCGACGCGCTCTGGCGCCGGCTGTGCGCGGCCACCGCGGTGGCGAGCAGCGCACGGCTCGCCGCCGCCGCGCGCGCGGCCGGCTTCGCGCGCGTGGCGGTCGCCGCCTCGGCGCGGCCGGCCGACCTGCTGGCCGCCGCGGCGCGCTGAGAGGGTCCGTCATTCCGGCGCGAGCCGGAGTCTCAAGGAACCTGTTCAAGATCTTCCGGGGAAGCGCGCCAGGCCGGCCGGCTGGATGAATCGCGGGCGGGTGGAGAGGCGGCGCTCGGCCGAAGGCCGGCGCCGCTCATCCCTTCTTAAGGGAACCGCGCTGCGCACCCGCCCGGCTTGCGCCCGTAGCGACGAGGAGAAGGCGGAGCCCCCGGCTGCGTGCCGGATTTTGCAACGCCGGCGCCATTGCCGCCGCATCGCGCGTGGTGCCACAAGGCAATTTCCGTCTTCACCGCGTGCCGGAGACAGCGGCGCGTGATGCACCTTGGAGGCCGGCGGATCGCCGCGGCTTTCACGGCGCCTTGATGCGGCCCCCGCGGTGCGGGCTGCTAGCATGGCGCGCATGAGCCATGACGATCCCGCCTCCGCTGCCTCCCCCGCGCCGGCCCCGGCGCCCGTCCCCGCCCGCCCGTCGCCGTCGCGGGCCGCCGCGCCGAGCCGCGGCGGCAGCGTGGCGCTGGCCCTGCTGCTCGCGCTGCTGGCGCTGGTCGGGGTCGGCTACGTCGGCTGGCGGCAGTGGCAGCAGAGCCAGGGCGGCGCGGCGGACAGCCGCAACCTGGCCGCGCTGCAGGCGCGCGTGGGCACGCTGGAGAACACCCTGCAGAGCGTCGAGGGCGAGCGCGCCGCGCTGCGCCAGCGGCTGGGCGACGCCGACCAGGTCAACCGCTCGCTGCGCGAGGAACTGCTCGGCCAGTCCGAGCGCCTGCGCAACCTGGAGGACGCGGTGGCCAAGCTCGCCGAGAAGAGCCTGTCCGGCCACGACGCGATGCTGCTGGACGAGACCGAGGCGCTGCTGCGCATGGGCCAGCAGCGCTACGAGCTGTTCCACGACGCCGAGGGCGCGGCGGCGGCCTACGCGCTGGCCGACCAGAGCCTGGCGGCGGTCAACGACGGCGCCTTCTCCGGCCTGCGCCAGAGCCTCAACGCCGAGCGCGAGGCGCTGGCATCGCGGCAGAACCGCACGCTGTCCGCCACCCTGGCCGCCGTGCAGAAGCTGCGCGACGGCCTGGCCGCGCTGCCGCCGAAGCCGCTCGACCTGCCCGCCGCCGGCAAGGACGACGGCGCCTGGGCGCGCCTGCGCCATGCGCTGGCCAGCGTGGTCAGCGTGCAGCGCGACGACGGCGCGCCGCTGGCGGTGGCCGACGCGCGGCTGACCCGCCAGCTCGTCGCGCTGGACCTCGCGCAGGCGCAGGCCGACCTGCTCGGCCACGACGAGGCGGACGCCGCCGCCGCGCTGCGGCGCGCCGACGCCGGCCTGGCCGCGCAGTTCGACGGCGCCGACGCCGGCGTGCAGCAGGCGCGCGCGCAGCTGGCCGCGCTGCTCGACGGGCTCAGGCCGGCGCCGCCGGTGCAGCTGGGCGGCGCGCTCGCCGAGCTGCGCAACCTGCGCGCGGTGCATGCGCTCAAGCCGGACAGCGCGCCGGCGCCGGCCGCTTCCGCCGGAGCCCGGCCGTGAAAGCCTGGCGCTGGATCCTGCTGCTGGTGATCGTCGCCGCGCTGGCCGCCTTCGGCTGGCACTGGGTGGCGGAGGACCCCGGCTACGTGCTGCTGCGCCTGCGCGGCTGGCGGGTGGAAACCACCGTGGTGGCCGCGGTCGTACTGCTGCTGCTCGCCTGGGCGCTGCTGGTGCTGCTGTGGCGCCTGCTCGGCTGGCCGTTCGGCGCGCTGACCCGCCGCCACCGGCGGATCAGCCGGCAGCGGCTCGGCGAGGGCCTGGTGGCGCTGATGGAAGGCCGCCACGGCGATGCCGAGCGCGACCTGCAGCGCGCCTCGCGGCTCGACGCGCTGCGCGGTCCCGCGCTGCTCGCCGCCGCCGAGGCGGCCTCGCGCCGCGGCGAGCACGGTCGCGCGCTGGAGACGCTGGACCAGGCCGGCCAGGCCGCGCCGCGCGCCGCGCGCGTGCTGCGCGCCCGCGTGCTGCGGCGCGACGGCAAACCGGCCGAGGCGCTGGCGCTGCTGGCGCCGGAGGCCGACGCCGGCACGCTCACCCCCGGCGGCTGGCGCGAGCTGGCGCTGGCGGCGCTGGCCAGCGGCGACCTGCGCCGCGCCCGCGCCGCGCTGGAACCCTTGCAGCAGAGCGGCGCACTGGGTCCGCGCGGCTATGCGGCGCTGGAGGAGCGCGTGCTGGTCGCCAGCCTGGATGCCGCGCCCGACGCGGCCGCGCTCAACACGCTGTGGACGCAGCTGCCCAAGGCGCAGCGCCGCCTGCCCGCGGCGGTGGAGGCCTACGCGCGCCGCGCCGCCGCCTTCGGCATGATCCTGCCGGCGATGGACGAGCTGGAGTCGGCGCTGCGCCGCGAATGGTCCTCCGAGCTGGTGCAGGCCTGGGGCGCGCTGGGCGATGAGGACCTGGATGCCCGCCTGCGCCGCGCCGAGGGCTGGCTGGACGCGCACCCGAACGACGCCGGCCTGCTGCTCGCGCTGGGCCGCCTGTGCGTGAAGCTCAAGTTGTGGGGCAAGGCGCGCCAGTACCTGGAACGCTCGCTGGCGCTCGCGCCCGGCGCGGGCGCATGGGAGGCGCTGGCCGACGTGCACGCCGGGCAGGGCGACGCGGCGCAGGCGCAGCGCGCCTACCGCAACGCGCTGGCGCTGACCCGCGGCGAGGCGGCCCATCCGCTGCCGACCGGCTCCGCCGCGGTGCTGATCGACACCCGGCCGATCGCCATCGAGGAACGCGACGAGCATGGGGTGCCGCGGTTGCGGCCGTAGGTTGCGGCGAGGGCATGGCCGCCGATGGCGGCCGCGCGGCGCGGCGCGGATGGTCTCGGTCTCGACCGTGGGAGCGGCGGCGGCGGGTTGGCCGGTGCGCTCGCTCGCTTGCACATCGGTTGCTGGCCGGTGGGGTGACGTCTCTTTTGGGTTGGGAGCTGGCGCTGTACAGACGCTTCCGCGAGTGGGACGCCTACGGCGGGTTTCGCTGGCCTGCCGGCCAGCGAGTTCCCTTTCTTTGCTGGCCCAAAGAAAGGGAACCGAAAGAAACGGCCTGGATGAGCCCGGGGAAAGGAAAGAGCCTGCACGGCTGCGCCTTGCCTTGTCAGCTTGCGGCTTCCAGAGGAGCCGGCGCGACCACCCCGCGACCCGAAGCAAGAGAAGCGGAGCGGTGCACTCAGGGGCATCGAGCTACCGCACGCACCCACCCACAACCTGACCGCACGTGGTGCGACACCCTGTGCCCCGGTTCCCGAGCGATCGCGGGGTGGCCGCATCGTAGATCGGGAGGCGCCCCGTTGATCCAGTTTCCTCGACATAGCGGGCTGGTAGTTGCGGCGGGCTCATTGAGGCCGTTTCTTTGGGCTACTTTTCTTTGGGCCAGCAAAGAAAAGTAGCTCGGTCGCCGGCAGGCGACCGAAACCCGCCGCAGGCGACCCAGTTGCGGCAAGCCCCACCGGCAGGCGTCTAGAAATCCGGTTCAAGCCAGCCCCATTCGCGGAGCACTCCACCGACGGGCGCCTAGAGGGAGCGGTCTCCGACAAGAGGCGCGGTTCCGAAGCGTCCGGAGACCACCCGTTCCGGCGAGCCTTCGAGCCTCCGACTTTCCGCCCCCGTTCCGGTCATCGCCCCTTCCGCAGGCCGGCGACAGCCAGACGCCACACGCGCCGCGCCCACGGCGCAACTCCAGGTCGAGGCGAACGCGCCTACAGCGGCGTCAGATTGGCGTAAGCCGCCACCAGCCACTTGCTGCCATCGTTCTCGAAATTCACCTGCAACCGCGTATGCGCGCCGCTGCCCTCGGCGGCGATCACCACGCCCTCGCCGAAGCTCGGATGGCTGACGCGCTGTCCCAGCTTCACCGGCAGCTCCTCCTGCAGGGCGGGCATCGGCGCGGCGAAGCGGCCGGCATAGAACGGTCGGCTCACCTGCACGCGCGGGCGCACCTCGTCCACCAGCTCCGGCGGCAGCTCGGCGATGAAGCGCGAGGGCCGGGTGAGCAGCTCGCTGCCGTGCATGCGGCGCGACTCGGCGTAGGTGAGCACCAGGCGTTCGCGCGCGCGGGTGATGCCCACGTAGGCGAGCCGGCGCTCCTCCTCCAGGCGTCCCTCGTCCTCCACCGAGCGCTGGCTGGGGAACAGGCCTTCCTCCAGCCCGACCAGGAACACCAGCGGGAACTCCAGGCCCTTGGCCGAATGCAGCGTCATCAGCTGCACGCAGTCGTCCCAGGCCTCGCCCTGGCCCTCGCCGGCCTCCAGCGCGGCGTGCGCGAGGAAGGCGGCCAGCTCGGAGAGGCCGGCCTCGACGTCCTCGGGCGTCGGCTCGAAGCGGCTGGCGACGTTGACCAGCTCGTCCAGGTTCTCGGTGCGCGACTCGGCGTTGCCGCGGCTGTCCTTCTCGTAGAACTCGCGCAGGCCGCTGTGCACGATGGCGTGCTCGACCTGCTCGGCGAGCGACAGGCCGCCACTCCCCTCTCCCCCCCGGAGAGGGGGTGGGGAGGAGGGTTCGGTCGGAGCGGAGGCTTCCGGCAAGTCCGGCCCCTCGCCCCGGCCCTCTCCCCGCAGGGGAGAGGGAGCAAAGGCCGCGGGATTGAAGGTGCGCGCCATGCCCTCGATGAATTCGAGGAACGCCTTCACCGCGTTCCTCGCGCGGCCGGCCAGCTCGCGGCCGTCCGCCAGCTCGCCCAGCGCCGCCTCCCACAGCGAGCCGCCATCGCTGCGCGCGCGCCGGCGCAGCGCGTCCAGCGTGCGCTCGCCGATGCCGCGCGGCGGCGTGTTCACCGCGCGCTCGAAGGCGGCATCGTCGTGCCGGTTGGCGGTCAGGCGCAGGTAGGCCAGCGCGTCCTTGATCTCGGCGCGCTCGAAGAAGCGCAGGCCGCCGTAGACGCGGTAGGGGATGCCGTGCTGGACCAGCTGCTCCTCGAAGTTGCGCGACTGCGCGTTGGAGCGGTACAGGATGGCGCAGTCGCGCGCGTTGCCGCCGGCGGCGATGTGCTCGCGGATGCGCTCGACCACGTAGCGCGCCTCGTCCTGCTCGTTGTAGGCGGCGTACAGCGCGATGCGCTCGCCGTCCGCGCCGGCGGTCCACAGCTCCTTGCCCAGGCGACCGCCGTTGCGCGCGATCACCCGGTTGGCGGCCTTGAGGATGGTGGCGGTGGAGCGGTAGTTCTGCTCCAGCTTGATCGTGCGCGCGCCGGGGAAGTCCTTGAGGAACTGCTGCATGTTCTCGACCTTCGCGCCGCGCCAGCCGTAGATCGACTGGTCGTCGTCGCCCACCGCGAACACCTGCCCGGTGTGGCCGGCGAGCACGCGGATCCAGGCGTACTGCAGCGCGTTGGTGTCCTGGAACTCGTCGATCAGCAGGTGCCGCCAGCGGTGCTGGTAGTGCTCCAGCAGGGCCGGATGCTGCAGCCACAGCTCGTGCGCGCGCAGCAGCAGCTCGGCGAAGTCGACCAGGCCCGCGCGGCGGCAGGCTTCCTCGTAGGCCCGGTAGATCTGCACCAGCGTGCGCGCGACCGGATGGTCGCCGGGCTCGATCCCGTCCGGGCGCTTGCCCTCGTCCTTCCACTGGTTGATCTGCCAGACGGCCTGGCGCGGCGGGAACTTCGCTTCGTCCAGCCCGAGCCCGGCCACCACGCGCTTGACCAGCCGCTGCTGGTCGTCGGCGTCGAGGATCTGGAAGCCCTCCGGCAGCCCGGCCTCGCGCCAGTGCCGGCGCAGCAGGCGGTGGGCGATGCCGTGGAAGGTGCCCACGGTGAGGCCCTGGGTGCCGCCGGGGATCAGCGATTCCAGCCGCCCGCGCATCTCGCCGGCGGCCTTGTTGGTGAAGGTGACGGCGAGGATCGCCCACGGCGGCACGCCCATCGCCTGGGTCAGCCAGCCGATGCGGTGGGTCAGCACGCGGGTCTTGCCGGAGCCGGCGCCGGCGAGCACGAGGTAGTGGCCGGGCGGGGCGCACACCGCTTCGCGCTGCGCGTCGTTCAGCCCGTCGAGCAAATGCGAGACATCCATCCGGCCATTGTAGCCGGCAAAGAAAAAACCGCCGCGCGGAGGCGGCGGTTCGTGGCGTGCGGGGGAAGGAAGGTCAGTTCTTCCTGACGAAGCCGCCGATCGCCAGCAGGCCGCCGACCACGATGCCGGCGATGCCGATCCACTGCGGGATGGCCTTTTCCTCGGTGGCCTGGATCTTGACCGGGCCCAGCTGGGCCTTGGTGTCGGTCTCCTTGTAGCTGCCGTTGCCGAGCGTGATCCAGATGCCCGCCACCAGCAGGATGATGCCGACCACGATGAGTCCTGCGCGCATACACAGCCTCCGTCCGGGATGTCCGCCGATCATAGGCGAGAGCGGCGTGCATGGGGCAAGAAAAAGGCCCCGGAGGCTAGGGGGCGCCTTCGGGGCCGGGTGGAAGCGCGGCCCAGGGGAGAGGCCGGCGTTCCGGTACGGGTTCGTCAGGGAGGTGGCGAACCCCGAGCGGATGCCGTTGCGTGCATCCGGTGAGTGAGAACGCACGGGGCGGCGGAAAGTTGCATCCGCCGGCGGCGGGATTTAGCCGCAATTCATTTGACGGAAATCCAACAAATGCGCCGCTGCGCGCGGATGCGCGGGCGAGCGGGGCTCAGTGCGCCTCGTCCCAGTTCGCGCCCACGCCGGCTTCCACCAGCAGCGGCACGGCGAGCGAGGCCGCGCCGGACATGCGCCCGACCACCGCCGCGCGCACCGCGTCCACCGCGTCGGCGCGCACCTCGAACACCAGCTCGTCGTGCACCTGCATCAGCATGTGGGCGTCGTCGCGGCCTTCCAGCCAGCCGGCCACGGCGATCATCGCGCGCTTGATGATGTCGGCCGCGCTGCCCTGCATCGGCGCGTTCACCGCGGCGCGCTCGGCGCCGGCGCGCAGCGCCTGGTTGCGCGACCGGAGGTTCTCCAGGTACAGCCGGCGGCCGAACAGGGTCTCCACGTAGCCGTCGCGGTGCGCGCGCTCGCGGGTGGCCTCCATGAAGGCGTGCACGCCGGGATAGCGGGCGAAGTAGCGCGCCATGTACTCGCCGGCCTCGCTGCGCTCCACGCCGAGCTGGCGGGCCAGGCCGAACGCGCTCATGCCGTACATCAGGCCGAAGTTGATCGCCTTGGCGGCGCGCCGCTGGTTGGGCGTCACCTCCTCCGGCTTCAGGCCGAACACCTCGGCGGCGGTGGCGCGGTGCACGTCGCCGCCCTCGTGGAAGGCCTTGAGCAGGCCCTCGTCGCCGGACAGGTGGGCCATGATGCGCAGCTCGATCTGCGAGTAGTCCGCCGCCATCACCACCCAGCCTTCCGGCGCGATGAAGGCCTGGCGGATGCGCCGGCCCTCCTCGGTGCGCACGGGGATGTTCTGCAGGTTGGGGTCGGAGGAGGAGATGCGCCCGGTCGCCACCGCGCCCTGGTGGTAGCTGGTGTGCACGCGGCCGGTGCGCGGGTTGACCATCGCCGGCAGCTTGTCGGTGTAGGTGGAGCGCAGCTTGGCCAGCGCGCGGTAGTCCAGGATCAGCCGCGGCAGCGCGTGCTCGTCGGCGATCGCCTCCAGCGCCTCCTCGTTGGTGGAGGGCTGGCCGGTGGGGGTCTTGAGCTTGGCGGTGAGGCCGAGCTCGTCGAACAGCAGCGCCTGCAGCTGCTTGGGCGAGTCCAGGCTGAACTCGCGGCCGGCGGTGCGGTAGGCCTCCTGCTGCAGCTCGAACATGCGCTTGGCCAGTTCCTGGCTCTGCTGCCGCAGCGCCGGCACGTCGATCAGCACGCCGCGCCGCTCCATGCCGGCCAGCACCGGCACCAGCGGGATCTCGATCTCCTCGTACACCCTGCGCAGCTTCGGCTCGCCCTCCAGCCTCGGCCACAGCGCGCGGTGCAGGCGCAGGGTGACGTCGGCGTCCTCGGCGGCGTAGCGGCAGGCGCTGTCCAGGTCCACCTGCGAGAAGGAGATCTGCCTGGCGCCCTTGCCGGCGACCTCCTCGTACTTGACCGTGTCGTAGCCCAGGTACTTCCTTGCCAGCGAGTCCATGTCGTGCCGCGTGGCGGTGGCGTTCCACACGTAGGACTCCAGCATCGAGTCGTGCGCCAGGCCCTGCACCGCGATGCCGTAGTGCGACAGGATGTTGATGTCGTACTTGGCGTGCTGGCCGAGCTTGGGCCGCGCGGGATCCTCCATCACCGGCCTGAGCGCGGCCAGCACGGCGTCGCGCGGCAGCTGCGCGGGCGCGCCGGGGTAGTCGTGCGCCACCGGGATGTAGCAGGCCCGGCCCGGCTCCACCGCGAAGGAGAGCCCCACGATGTCGGCCTGCATCGCGTCCAGGCTGGTGGTCTCGGTGTCGAAGGCGATCAGCGCGGCCTCGCGCAGGCGCGCGAGCCAGGCGTCGAGCTGCGCCTGGGTGGTGACCAGCTCGTAGTGGCCCGGCGCGTTCGCGGCCTCGCCGGACGGCGGCGCGGCCGCCGCCTCGGCGGCCGGCGGGACGGCGGCGGGCGTGGCGGTGTCGGCCGGCGCGGCGGCCGCGGTGGCGTCGCCGGCGTCCAGCTCCTTCAGCGCCGCCTTGAATTCGTAGCGGGTGTACAGCGCGCGCAGCGTGGCGACGTCGCGCTCGCGCCGCACCAGCGCGGTGACCGGCAGCTCCAGCGGCACGTCGGTCTTCACCGTCACCAGCATGCGCGACAGCGGCAGTCGCGGCAGCGCCTCGCGCAAGTACTCGCCGATCTTGCCGCCGACCTTGTCGGCGTTGGCGATCACGCCGTCCAGCGAGCCGTACTCGGCCAGCCACTTCGCCGCGGTCTTGGGGCCGCACTTGGTCACGCCCGGCACGTTGTCGATGCTGTCGCCGGTGAGCGCGAGGAAGTCCACGATGCGCGCGGGCGGCACGCCGAACTTCTCCTGCACGCCGGCGACGTCGGTGACGGCGTTGGTCATGGTGTTGACCAGGGTGACGCCGGGGCGCACCAGCTGGGCGAGGTCCTTGTCGCCGGTGGAGATCTCCACCTCGATGCCCTGCGCGTGCGCCTGCTCGGCCAGGGTGCCGATCACGTCGTCGGCCTCCACGCCGGGAATGCGCAGGATCGGGAAGCCCTGCGCCTCGACGATGGCCAGCATCGGCTCGACCTGCGCGCGCAGTTCCTCCGGCATCGGCGGGCGGTTGGCCTTGTACTGCGCGTACAGCTCGTTGCGGAAGTTGGGGCCGGGGGCGTCGGCGACGAAGGCCAGGTAGTCGGGGTTGGCCTTCAGCGTGGCGCGCAGCATGTTGACCACGCCGAACAGCGCCCCGGTGGGCTCGCCCTGCGCGTTGGAGAGCGGCGGCAGCGCGTGGAAGGCGCGGTACAGGTACGAGGACCCGTCGATCAGGATGAGCTTGGCCATGCGGCGGATTCTCGCACGCGCGGTCGCCGCCGGTCCGCCGCTGCGCCGCGCTGCTATGCTGCAGCCTCCCCACGGAGGCTGCCCCGATGAAAAACGTCGCCTTTTCCGTTGCCGGCCTGCTGCTCGCGTCCGCGGCGTTCGCGCAGTCCGCGCCGCCGCCCGGCTCGGGCCTGCCGCCGCCGGGCCTGCACGATCCCGGCGTGAAGCCGGCGCCGGCCGCCACCGCGCGCGCCGCCGCCATGCCCGCGCTGCCGAGCATGCGCAGCGACGCGCCCGCCGCCGCCGCGCCCGCCGAGCCGCTGCCGGACGTGCGCGTGCGCAGGGAGGGCGACGACACCATCCAGGAATACCGCCGCAACGGCCAGGTCTACATGGTGGTGATCACGCCCAAGGGCGGCGTGCCGCAGACCTACATGGTCGATCCGCAGGGCCGGATGGTCGACGAGCACGGCAAGAAGCCGGTCGGCCCGGTGATGTACAAGGTCATGGAGTGGGGCAAGAGCCGGCCGGCGGAAGCCTCCTCCAGCGGCGACTGAGGCGAACCGGGCGCGGGCGGGTGTGGAGGTGTGGCGCCCGCCGTGCTTCCCGTGCTTCCCGCGCTGCTCCGGCCAGGCAAGGCCGTGCCTGGCCACCCGGTGCGGGAGCATGGTCTCGACGGGTCTGGCATCGAGGCCGTTGGCGGTCTCGCGCCGGGTTGATCGCGGCCGGAGGCCGCTCCCACAGGGGGCTCCGCAAGCCTTGTGGGAACGGCCTCCGGCCGCGATGCCTTACTCCCGCCATGTCGCTGCCATCATGGACCGACGCCCATTCCTTCGCTCTTTCTTGGCCTGTGCGCAGACGGCTCCCGACGGGGCCATGAACAGGCGCTCAGCCGTCCAGCTCCGGGTAGTGGCGGAAGATGCCCGACTCGTTGAACGGCAGCCGCCGCGGCGAGGCGAGGTAGGCGGCGAGGCGCGGGCGCTGCGCCACCCGCTGCGCCAGCGCGCGCAGCCGCGGCGTGCGCCGGCGCAGCCGCCGCATCGCGGCGGGGAAGGCGTAGTCGAGGCCGGCCATCAGCTGGAACAGCGACAGGTCGACGTAGGAGTGCCGGCCCAGCGCGTGCGCGCCGCCGGCGTCCTCCAGCACGCGCTCGAAATAGCCCAGGTACTTCGGCAGCCGCTCGCGGCGGAAGGCGGCGGCGAGCTCGCGCGCGGCCGCGCGCTGCTCCTCGTAGTAGAGGCCGGCGGCGATCGGGTGATGGGTGTCGTGCGCCTCGGCCACCAGGTCGGCGACGGTGAGCTGCAGCTGGTGCGCCTTCCAGCGCGCCGTTTCCGCATCCGGCACCAGGTCCAGCCGCGGCGCGAGGTACTGCAGGATCGCCGCGGTCTGCGCCAGCACCAGCCGGCCGGCCTTCAGGAACGGCGGCGCGAACGGCGTGGCGCCGGGCGCGCGGCCGTCGAGGAACGCGCCCATCGCGCCGTCGCCGCGTTCGCGGCAGACGTCCACGTAGTCCGCGCCGGCATCCTCCAGCGCCAGCCGCACGAACTCGCCGCGACCCTGGATGCCGGTCCAGTAGTAGAGCGCGTAGCGCATGGCGGTTCTCCGGCGGGAAGTCCGCGCGAGTCTGGGGCCGACGGCTTCAAGGCGGCGTGAGCGGAGAAAGGGCCGGAAGCGAGAGATTAGGAGTGAGGCGTGAGGGAAAACCGTTCCCCGGCCTTTCTCTCGCTCCTCTCCACTCCCGCTCGCCCCTCAATGCCGGAAATGCCGCATCCCTGTGAACACCATCGCCATGCCGTGCTCGTCGGCCGCGGCGATCACCTCGGCGTCGCGCATCGAGCCGCCCGGCTGGATCACCGCGCTGATGCCGGCCGCCGCCGCCGCGTCGATGCCGTCGCGGAACGGGAAGAAGGCGTCGCTCGCCATCACCGAGCCGCGCACCTCCAGCCCTTCGTCGGCGGCCTTGATGCCGGCGATCTTCGCGCTGTACACGCGGCTCATCTGGCCGGCACCGATGCCGATGGTCTGGCGGTCCTTCGCGTACACGATGGCGTTGGACTTGACGAACTTGGCCACCTTCCAGGCGAAGATCAGGTCGTCGACCTGCTGCGGCGTGGGCGCCACCCTGGTCACCACCTTGAGGTCCTCGGCCCTGACCATGCCGGTGTCGGCGGTCTGGATCAGCAGGCCCGAGCCCACGCGCTTGACGTTGTTGCCCGGATGCGCGGCGACCAGGTCGGTGCCGGGCGGCACCGGGATCTCCAGCACGCGCACGTTGCCCTTCTTGGCGAACGCCTTGAGCGCGTCGTCGGCGTAGGACGGCGCCAGCACCACCTCGACGAACTGGCGCGCGACGATGGCCTGTGCGGTGGCGCCGTCCACCTCGCGGTTGAAGGCGATGATGCCGCCGAAGGCCGAGGTGGGGTCGGTCTGGTACGCGAGGTCGTAGGCCTTGCCGATGCCCTCCGGGCTCACCGCCACGCCGCAGGGGTTGGCGTGCTTGACGATCACGCAGGCCGGCTTGACGAAGCTGCGCACGCATTCCCACGCCGCGTCGGCGTCGGCGATGTTGTTGAACGACAGCTCCTTGCCCTGCAGCTGGCGGAACGTGGCCAGCGTGCCCGGCGCCGGATGCAGGTCGCGGTAGAACGCCGCTTGCTGGTGCGGGTTCTCGCCGTAGCGCAGGTCCATCACCTTCACGAAGCGGCCGTTGGCCTGGCCCGGGAAGGCTTCGTGGCCGGCGATGGCCTCGTGCGCCTCGTCGAGCTTCAGCGCGGAGAGGTAGTCGCTGATCGCGCCGTCGTAATTGGCGACGTTGTTGAACGCGGCCACCGCCAGCCTGAAGCGCGTGGCGCGCGACAGGCCGCCGTGCCGCTCGATCTCGGCCAGCGCCTCCGCGTACTGCGAGGGATCGGTGAGCACGCCGACGTCGTTCCAGTTCTTCGCCGCCGAGCGCAGCATCGCCGGGCCGCCGATGTCGATGTTCTCGATGGCCTGCTCCAGCGTGCAGTCCGGCCGGGCGACGGTGGCCTCGAACGGGTAGAGGTTGAGCACCAGGAGGTCGATCGGCGCGATGCCGAGCCCGGCCATCACCGCGTCGTCGGCGCCGCGCCGTCCGAGCAGGCCGCCGTGCACCTTCGGGTGCAGCGTCTTGACGCGGCCGTCCATGATCTCGGGAAAGCCGGTCAGCTCGCTCACGTCCCTCGCGGCGATGCCGGCCTCGCGCAGCGCCCTGGCGGTGCCGCCGGTGGAGAGCAGCTCCACCCCTGCGGCGGCCAGGCGGCGGCCCAGCTCGACCAGCCCGGTCTTGTCGGAGACGCTGAGCAGGGCGCGGCGGACGGGAACGACGGCGGGGGCGGGCATGGCGGTGTCCTGCGGGGGAGAGCCGCGCATTATAGCCGAGCGGCGGCGCGGGTCGCCGCCGGCCGGGCCGTTTGGACGTCTATCCGCCCGAGGCGGGCGGCGCGCTCAGAGCAGGCCGTACTGCGAGAGCTTCTTGCGCAGCGTGGCGCGGTTGATGCCAAGCGCCGCGGCGGCGCGGCTCTGGTTGCCGTCGTGGAAGGCCATCACCTCGCGCAGCAGCGGCACTTCCACCTCGCGGATCACCAGCGCGTGCAGGCCCTCGTCGCACACGGTATCGCCGATGTCGGCGAGATAGCGGCGCACGGTCCGCGTGACGCACTCGCCCAGCGCGCTCTGCGACGAGGTCTCGCGGGTGGCCTCGTTGACAGGCAATCTGACGGCGTTCACTGGCGTTCCCTCACGAAGCGTCGCAGCGACTGCATCGGCCGCTGCTCGGGTTTATGGCAATGCCGCCGCGGGCGGCGCGCGTCGCGGACCGGGCGGCCCGCGCGAAGGGACCGAGTGTACCCGCGCGAACGGAGAAATTTAAGCCCTGGTGCTGGCGCGAACGATGCTTGGCACGCCGCCGCCGCGCTCACTCGAAGCCGAGCTCGAAGGCGACCGCCTTGACGCCGGGGTCCACCACCTCGAACAGCAGCGCGGCGTTGCCGCCCGGCGGCAGGCCGGCGCGCAGCACCGCCTCGTCGCCGAGGTATTCGGCCGGGCGCAGCCGGCGCATCGCCACGCGGCGGCCGCCGGCGTCGGTGAGCACCAGGGTGACGATCGGGTAGGGCTGCGCGAACGGCGCGTCGTTGTGGATGGTGGCGCTGACCATCAGCGCGCCGGGCACGCTGGGATGTGCCTGCACGTCGCGCGCGAGCAGGCGCAGCCGGTGCACGTCCTGCACCAGCGGCAGCGTGCAGCCGAGGCTGGCGCAGCCGCGGCGCAGCCAGCCGCCCACGGTCGGGTCGGCGATCAGCACGTCGCGCTTGGCCCACGCCAGCTGTGCGCCGAGCAGCAGCGCGAACAGCGCGCAGACGGCCACCCACGGCCAGCGCCGCTCGCCGCTGCGCCGCCGCGCGGGGCGCTCGCGCCGCGGCTTGCGCGCGCCGCGCGCGAAGCGCGGGGTGAACACCAGCTGCGAGAAGTCCTCCGCGCCGGCGGCCTCCGGCGCGGCCGCCGGTTCCGCCGCCGCGGGCTCGGCGCGGGGGCGGTACACCGCCAGCTCCAGCCGCGGCGGCTGGCCCGACGGCGCGTGCGCCGCCAGGCGCTGGAACGGCTCGGGCGGCAGCTGCGCGGCCAGGCAGGCCAGGGCGTCGAACGGCGCCGCGCAATGCCCGCACACGACCTCGCCGCGCGCCTGCGCGAGCACGGCCGCGTCCAGCGAGAACACGGTGAGGCATTCGGGGCATTGGGCGTACATGCGCCGCAAGCTTAGCAGGAGCCCACGGGGCGATTTTGTGGCCGGAGCCTGCTCCCGCGCGGTGCGCCGGCTACATGGAGCAACCGTTTCGCGGCGAGAACTGGCGGCGCGTCCTCAGCCGCGGCGCCGGCCGCTGATGCGGACCCAGTCCTCGCGGCGGTCCACGCGCAGCGCGTCGAACCATTCGGCGTAGCGCGCCAGCAGTTCCTCCTGCTGGCCGTCCAGGATGCCGGAGATGGCGAACGGCGCGCCGGGCTTCGCGGCGGCCGCGAAACGCGGGGCGAGCTCGCCCAGCGGGCCGGCGAGGATGTTGGCGACGAACACGTCGGCCGGTGCGCCGGGGAAATCCTCCGGCAGGAACAGCGCCAGGCGCCCGGCCACGCCGTTGCGCGCGGCGTTGTCGGCCGAGGCGAGCAGCGCCTGCGGATCGTTGTCGACGCCCGTCGCGCCGGCCGCGCCCAGCTTCAGCGCGGCGATGGCGAGGATGCCCGAGCCGCAGCCGTAGTCGGTCACCGTCCGGCCGGCGAGGTCGAGCGAGTCGAGCCATTCCAGGCACAGCGCGGTGGTCGGGTGCGTGCCGCTGCCGAAGGCCAGGCCGGGATCGAGGCGCACCACCACCATGTCCCCGTCCGCCGGCGGCTCGACGTTCCACGGGTAGATCCACAGCCGGCGGCCGAACGGCATCGGCCGGAACTGGTCCATCCAGGCGCGCTCCCAGTCCTCGTCGGCCACCTCGCGGAAGGCGAGCTGGTCCGGCTCCAGCCAGGGCAGCAGCTCGCCCAGCGCCTCGGCGAGGCCGCGGCGGTCGGTGCCGGCGTCGAACAGCGCGTCGAGCACCAGCGTGGGCCACAGCGGCTGCTCGCCCACGCCGGGCTCGAAGATAGCCCGCTCGTCGGGCGTCTCCGCATCGGCATCGCGCAGCGTGACCGACAGCGCGCCGAGATCCTCCAGCGCCTCCTCCACGCGCGGCTGCTGCTCGGCGCGGAGGGTGAGGGTGAGTTCGAGGAAAGGCATGGGAAAGCGAGGAGCGAGTAGTGGGTAGTGAAAAAAGCGGAGGCTTGGCGGGCGGAGGGGAGTGCGCGCTTTCTCTCGCTACGCACTCCTCTCCACTCACTTCTCTTCACTCCCGCTTGCCTTGTGCTCCCGCTGCTCCGCCATCCGCTTCTCCAGATAGTGGATGTTCTGCCCGCCCTGCTGGAAGCCCACGTCCGCCATGATCCGCTGCTGCAGCGGGATGTTGCACTTGACGCCCTCGATCACCGTCTCGGCCAGCGCCAGGCGCATGCGCGCGATCGCGGTCTCGCGGTCGGGGCCGTGCACGATCAGCTTGCCGATCATCGAGTCGTAGTTGGGCGGGATGCGGTAGCCGTCGTACAGGTGCGTGTCCACGCGCACGCCGGGGCCGCCGGGCGCCTCGAAGCGCTTCACCGTGCCGGGCGAGGGCAGGAAGCTGTCCGGGTCCTCGGCGTTGATGCGGCACTCGATCGCGTGGCCGGTGATCTTGATGTCCTCCTGGCGGATCGACAGCTTCTCGCCGCCGGCGATCAGCAGCTGCTCGCGCACCAGGTCGACGCCGGTGATCAGCTCGGTCACCGGGTGCTCCACCTGGATGCGGGTGTTCATCTCGATGAAGTAGAAGCGGCCGTTCTCGAACAGGAACTCGAAGGTGCCGGCGCCGCGGTAGCCGATGCGCAGGCAGGCGTCCACGCAGACCTGGCCGATCTGCGCACGCAGCTCCGGGGTGATACCGGGCGCGGGCGCCTCCTCCACCACCTTCTGGTGGCGGCGCTGCATCGAGCAGTCGCGCTCGCCCAGGTGGATGGCGTTGCCCTGGCCGTCGGCCAGCACCTGGATCTCCACGTGGCGCGGGTTCTCCAGGAACTTCTCCATGTACACCTGGTCGTTGCCGAAGGCCGCCTTGGCCTCCTGCTTGGTCATGGTGACGGCGTTGGCCAGGTGCGCCTCGGTGCGCACCACGCGCATGCCGCGGCCGCCGCCGCCGCCGGCCGCCTTGATGATCACCGGGTAGCCGATCTCGCGCGCGATGCGCATGTTCTCGTCCGCGTCGTCGCCGAGCGGGCCGCCGGAGCCGGGCACGCAGGGCACGCCGGCGGCCTTCATGGCGCGGATCGCCTCCACCTTGTCACCCATCAGGCGGATCACGTCCGCGGTGGGGCCGATGAAGACGAAGCCGGACTGCTCCACCTGCTCGGCGAAGTCGGCGCGCTCGGAGAGGAAGCCGTAGCCGGGGTGGATCGCCTGGGCGTCGGTGATCTCCGCCGCGGCGATGATGCGCGGGATGTTGAGGTAGCTGTCGGCCGACGGCGCCGGGCCGATGCAGATGGCCTCGTCGGCGAGGCCGACGTGCTTGAGGTTGCGGTCCGCGGTGGAGTGCACCGCGACCGTCTTGATGCCGAGGCTGTGGCACGCGCGCAGCACGCGCAGCGCGATCTCGCCGCGGTTGGCAATGACGACTTTCTCTAGTAGGGGCATGGGAATAGGGAATCGGGAATAGGGAATCGGTGGGTCATCGCGGCGCCTCGCGCGTCCGGAGGGCGTTCACCCGGCCGGTGGGTACCGCGAACACGTCGTCGATGCACGAGGCCATGTCGGACGGAACCTTTCCATAGCCAGGCCGGACTGCGATCTGCAACTGCGTGTCCAGTTCCGAGAGCGAACCGCGGGCGATCGAGAGAAAGCGCAGGTATTCGGGAGTCGAGCGGCGAGCGGCGCCCTCGGCGATGTTCGAGGAAATGCTGACTGCCGCGCGTCGCATCTGCGCCGTCAGGCCGAACCGCTCGCTCTCGGGAAACGTCGACGAGCAGGCGTAGACCTGCTCGACCGGCGACATCGCACGCTGCCAGACCGAGAGGTCCTGATGCGGCCGCTTTGCCGGTTCCCTGTTCACGATTCCCTGTTCCCCGTCTTTCAGGCGATCACGAACATCGGCTGGTCGAACTCCACCGGCTGGCCGTTCTCGACCAGGATGGCCTGCACCGTGCCGGCCACGTCGGCCTCGATCTGGTTGAACATCTTCATCGCCTCGATGATGCCCAGCGTCTCGCCCTGCTTGACCTGCTGGCCGACTTTCACGAAGGCGGGCGCGCCGGGACTGGCCGAGGCGTAGAAGGTGCCGACCATCGGCGCCTTTACCACGTGGCCGGCGGGCAGCGCGTCGGCGGCCGGGGCGGCTTCCGCGGGAGCCGCGGAGGGCGTGGCGGCGGGGGCGGCGGCCGGGGCCGCGGCGGCCTGCACCGGCGCGCTGGCCACGGTCACGCCACCCTTGGGCACGCGCGACAGGCGCACGACTTCCTCGCCCTCCTTGATTTCCAGCTCGGCGAGGTTGGATTCCTCCAGGAGGTCGATCAGTTTCTTGATCTTGCGCAGATCCATGGGACAAGGCCTCTGTCTTGGATGCCGCCGCGGCGGCAGGAAAGGGAAAGGGGTCAGTTCGCGGACCGCGCCAGCCGGCGCAGCGCCGCCTCCAGCGCCAGCGCGTAGCTGTCGCCGCCGAAGCCGCAGATCACGCCGACGGCGAGGTCGGACAGGTAGGAGTGCCGCCGGAACGGCTCGCGCGCATGCACGTTGGACAGGTGCACCTCCACGAACGGGATCGCCACCGCGGCCAGCGCGTCGCGCAGGGCGATGCTGGTGTGGGTGAAGGCGCCGGGGTTGATCAGGATCAGCGCCACCCCTTCCTCGCGCGCCCGGTGCACGCGCTCGACCAGGGCGTGCTCGGCGTTGCTCTGGAAGCTCTCCAGCGCGTGCCCGGCCTCGGCCGCGCGCGCGGCCAGGCGCGCGTCGATGTCGGCCAGCGTGTCGCGGCCGTAGATCTCCGGTTCGCGGGTGCCCAGCAGGTTGAGATTGGGTCCGTGCAGGACCAGGATCTTCGCCACGTGTCCGGTTTCCAGCGCATCCGGGCAGGCCCCGGGACCGGCGAAGTGTGCGCGTGGTCAGCAAAGTTGTCCAGTTCGGCGCAGTTCGGCGATGTTTGAAGGAGAAGCGCGCGTTAAACCGTGCGGAAGCGTATGTGGGCGCGAAGCCGCTCAGGGCTTGGGCTCGGGAGCGAGCCAGCGCTCCAGCGTGGCCGCGTCGAGCGTGCCGCGCCGCGCGGCCCGCACACGGCCGTCGGCGTCGAGCAGCACGCTGTAGGGCAGCACGCCGTCGGCGTCGCCGAGGGCGGTGGCGGTGTCGGGCGGTTCCAGCCGGCCGAGCAGGATCGGGTAGCCCACCGGGTGCGCGGCCAGGAAGGCGCGCGCGCGCGCCGGCTCGTCCATCCCGATGCCGAGCACGATGGCTCCACGATCGCCGAACTTGGCCTGGGCGGCGGCCAGCGCGGGCATTTCCTTCAGGCACGGCGCGCACCAGCTCGCCCACAGGTTGAGCAGCACCCGCCGGCCGCGGTAGTCGGCCAGGCGATGCGGCCTGCCGTCCAGGTCCGGCAGGGTCAGCTCTGGCGCCGGCTGGCCGAGCAGCGCCGCGCCGTCGCCGTGCAGCTGCGCCGAGCGGCGCTGCAGCCAGCCGCCGGCGGCGGCCGCCAGCACGGCCAGCGCCAGGATCAGCCAGCTGGCGCGCGTCATCATCGGCGCGCGGCCTCGGTCAGCGCGCGCTCGACCAGCGCGGGCGTCAGCACGGTGGGCAGTTTGCGGCCCGCGCCGCCGCCGGCGGGGAACACCACGTACAGCGGCACGCCGGGCGAGCGGTAGGCCTGCAGGAAGGCGGTGATCGCCGGGTCCTCGTCGGTCCAGTCGCCCTGCATGTAGACCGTGCCGGTGCGCGCCAGCAGGGCGCGGAAGGCCGCGGTGTCGAGCACGGTATGCTCGTTGGCCTTGCAGGTGACGCACCAGTCGGCGGTCATGTCCACGAACACCGGCGTGCCGGCCTTGCGCAGCTCGGCCAGCCTTGCAGGCGAGTAGGCGACGATGCCGGACTGCGCGGCCGCGGCGGCCACCGGCCGCGGCAGGCCGGCCAGCCAGTACAGCGGCAGCGCGGTGAGCAGCGCCAGCGGCAGCAGCAACGCGCGCGCGCCGGCGCCGCGGCCGCGGCTGCGCTCGAACCACCACAGCGTCATCGCCAGCAGCACCGCGGCGGCCAGCAGCAGGCCCACCGCGTCGGCGCCGCGCTGGTTGGCCAGCACCCAGGCCAGCCAGGCGGCGGACAGGTACATCGGGAAGGCCAGCACCTGCTTGAGCGTCTCCATCCAGCGGCCCGGCCGCGGCAGCAGGCGCGCCAGCGCGGGCACGAAGCCCACCGCCAGGAACGGCAGCGCCAGCCCCAGCCCCAGCGCCAGGAACACCGCCAGCGCGTGCAGCCGCGGCGCGGCGAAGGCGTAGGCCAGCGCGGTGCCCATGAACGGCGCGGTGCACGGGCTGGCCACCACCACCGCCAGCACGCCGGTGAAGAAGTCGCCGGCCGGGCCCGCGCGGTTGGCCAGCGCGGCGCCGGCGTTGCCCAGCGAGGCGCCGAACTGCACCACGCCGGACATCGACAGGCCCACCGCCAGCATCACCAGCGCCAGCGCCGCCACCACCAGCGGCTGCTGCAGCTGCACGCCCCAGGCCGCCTTCAGGCCGGTCACCGCCAGGCCCAGCGCGACGAAGCTCGCCAGCACGCCGGCGGTGTAGAGCAGCGCGTGGCGGCGCAGCCGCGCGGGGTTCTCGCCGCTCTCCAGCAGCCCCACCGCCTTGAGCGAGAGCACCGGCAGCACGCACGGCATCAGGTTCAGCACCAGGCCGCCGGCGAGGGCGAGCAGCAGCGCGAGCGCCAGGCCGCCTTCCTCCGCCGGCGCGCCGGCGGGCCGCGTCTCCGGCGCGGTCTCGACCGGCGTGCCGCCGGCCGCCGCGCCGGCGCCGAGGTCGACGTCCAGCGCGCGGGTCATCAGCGGATAGCACAGTCCGCCGTCCTGGCAGCCCTGGAAGCTGGCCTCGACCCGCAGCCGGCCGCGGCCGCCGAGGTCGCCCTCGACCGCCACCGGCAGCTCGAGCCGGCCGAAATACACGGTGACCTTGCCGAAGTGCGGGTCGTCCTTCGGCACGCCGCCGGCCGGCCAGGCCGGGCGCAGCGCGAGGCCGGGGGCGTCCGGCGCGCGCAGCGCGGTCTGGTCGCGGTAGAGGTAGTAGCCGGGCGGCATGGTCCAGCGCAGCAGCAAGTGGTGCGGGTCCTGCGCCAGCGCCTCCAGGCGGAAGGCCTGCTCGGCGGGCAGCGCCGCGCCGCCGGCGGAAGCCTTGTCCGCGCCCAGCGTGCCGAGCGCCCGGCCGAGCGGGTCGCCGCCGGCGGGTGCGGCCGCGGAAGTCGCCGCGCCGGCCGCCGGCACGGGCAGGTCGAGCTGTTCGGTGTGCGGCGGATAGCAGATCTTCGGGTCGACCTCGTGGCAGCCCTGGAACTGCACGCCCAGCGTCAGCCGCGTGGTGCCCGGGGCCAGCGTGTACGGCACGCTGGCGTCGATGCCGTGGTGGTAGATCTCCACGTCGCCGAGGTACTCGTCGTGATGCTTCTCGCCATCGGGAAAGGACGGCGCGCCCAGCGTCACGCCCGGGCCGGGCTTGAACTCCATGCGGCCGCGGTAGAGGTAGTAGTCCGGCGCGATGGTCCAGTGCAGCTTCAGCACGCCGGGCGTGGCGGCGTCGGCGCCGAGCCTGTAGGCCTCGGTGACCGGCAGCAGGCCGTCCTCCGGGTCCTGCGGCCGCGCCGCCGCGGGCAGCGCCAGCAGCGCGGCGAGCAGGATCGACAGCCAGGCGCCCGCGTGGGCGGAACGGAACGGATGCATTGCGACTCCAGCGTGGGGAAGCCCGCGCCGCGGCGCGGGGCAAGGCCCGATTATGTCGCAGCCCGCCGCGCGGCGCCGGCACGCCGCCGCTCAGGCTTCCTCAGCCGCGGCGACGGGAAGGCGCGGATGCAGCAGCCCGGTGGTCAGCGCCACGCCGAGCAGGATCACCGCGCAGCCGCCGGCCATCGCCAGCGTCACCGGCTCGTGCAGGAACACCAGGCCCCACAGCACGCCGAACACCGGGATCAGGTAGAGCACCGCCATGCTGCGCGTGGCGCCGACGCGCGCCAGCAGCCGGTAGAACAGCACGTAGGCCAGCGTGGTGCACGCCGCGGCCAGGCCGAAGGCGGCCAGCCACGCGGGCAGCGCGGGCGTGCGCGCCGGCCACCGCCACATGGTCAGCGGCAGCAGCATCGCGGCGGCGGCGAGCTGGCTGCCGGTCGCCACGACGAGCGGCGCCACGTCGCGCAGGCGCCGCTGGCTGTAGTGCGCGCCGAAGGCGTAGCAGACGTTGGCGCCGCCGCAGGCCGCCATCGCCCAGCCGGACGCCGGCCCGGCGTGGCCGAGGCCCAGCGTGCCGGCGACCAGCCACACCACGCCGGCCAGGCCGACGACCAGGCCGACGATGCGCGCGGCGTCCAGCCTCTCGCCCAGCCACAGCCAGCCGGAGGCCGCCACCAGCAGCGGCGCGATGGCGTCGGAGATGGCCGATACCCCGGCCGGCAGGCTTTGCGCCGCATAGGAGAACAGCACGAACGGCAGCGCCGAGTTGGCCAGGCCCACCACGGCGAGCGGGCGCCAGTGCGCGCGCAGCTGCGCCAGCCGCCGCCGCGAGGCGAGCAGCGGGATCGAGCAGAGTGCCGCGCCGATCGCGCGCAACCCGGCCAGCGCCATGCCGCCGAACGCGCCGGCGCCCATGCGCATGAACAGGAACGAGGCGCCCCACAGCGCGCCCAGCGCGAGCAGCACCGCGATGTCGGATTTCCTCATGGCCCGGCCCGTGTGGAGGGAACCCCGGCAGGCTACGTCCGGGCACTGACAGAACCTGTCAGCAGTGTTCGCCGGTGCGGAGGCGGCGCTCAGTCGCCGCCGCGCACCCAGTCCAGGTAGGCCGCGTGGCCGCGCTCCACCGGCACGGCGATCAGCTCGGGCAGCTCGTAGGGATGCAGCTCCAGCAGCCGCGCCTCCAGCGCCGCGAAGCGGCCCGCGGTGGTCTTGATCAGCAGGAGCTCCTCGCTGTCCGTGTTCACCTCGCCGCGCCAGCGGTAGGTGGAGCGCACGCCGGGCAGCCGGTTCACGCAGGCGGCCAGGCCCTCGCCGACCAGCGCGTCGGCCAGCGCCTGGGCGCTGGCGGCGTCGGGGCAGGTGCAGTAACAGAGCAGGACGGGATCGGGCATGGCGGCGGGCGGGTGGTGGCGGGAAGGTGATCGTAGCGGTCCGGCGCGGCCGGAGCCGACGCCCCCTTGAAAGCCGCCGCGGCCTCCCCCATTGCGGTGCGGGTCGCCGGCAGGGGCCTCTTGCGGGGGAATTCCACGTCGCTAGAATTGGCACTCACCGACCATGAGTGCTAACAAGGCGCCTCCCGGTCGATTCTCTTTTGTCCAACCTCAGCCATAGCTGGAGCCATTCCATGAGCAAACTGCGTCCGCTGCACGATCGCGTCATCGTCAAGCGCCTCGAAGAAGAGCGCGTCTCCGCTGGCGGCATCGTCATCCCCGACAGCGCCACCGAGAAGCCGACCCGCGGCAAGGTGATCGCCGCTGGCGCCGGCCGCATCCTGGAGGACGGCAAGGTCCGCCCGATGTCGGTGAAGGAAGGCGAGACGGTGCTGTTCGGCAAGTACGCCGGCCAGGAGATCAAGATCGACGGCGAGGAGCTGGTCTTCCTGAAGGAAGACGACATCGTCGCGGTGATCGAAGGCTGATCTGAGGCGGGGAACAGGGAACGGAGAACGGGGAACGTGCCGCGCTCGCAGCGCGCACCCCACGACTCCGTACCCGCCGCGTTCCCCGTTTCCCGTTCCCCATTCCCATTTGCTTTTACGAGGTTACTGAACCATGGCTGCTAAAGAAGTCCGCTTCGGCGAAGACGCCCGCGCGCGCATCCTCAAGGGCGTGAACACCCTGGCCAACGCGGTCAAGGTCACGCTGGGCCCGAAGGGCCGCAACGTCGTGCTCCAGAAGAGCTTCGGCGCCCCGACGATCACCAAGGACGGCGTGTCCGTGGCCAAGGAGATCGAGCTGGCCGACGCCTACGAGAACATGGGCGCGCAGATCGTCAAGGAGGCCGCCTCCAAGACCTCCGACAACGCCGGCGACGGCACCACCACCGCCACCGTGCTGGCGCAGGCGTTCATCCGCGAGGGCCTGAAGGCCGTCGCCGCCGGCATCAACCCGATGGACCTGAAGCGCGGCATCGACAAGGCGGTGACCGCCGCCGTCGAGGAGCTGAAGAAGCTCTCCAAGCCCACCGCCGACGACAAGGCGATCGCCCAGGTCGGCACCATCTCCGCCAACTCCGACAGCGCCATCGGCGACATCATCGCCACCGCGATGAAGAAGGTCGGCAAGGAAGGCGTGATCACCGTCGAGGAGGGCTCGGGCCTGGAGAACGAGCTGGACGTGGTCGAGGGCATGCAGTTCGACCGCGGCTACCTGTCGCCGTACTTCATCAACAACCAGCAGAGCCAGCAGGTCGAGCTGGAGGACCCGTTCATCCTGCTGCACGACAAGAAGATCTCCAACGTGCGCGAGCTGCTGCCGATCCTCGAGGGCGTGGCCAAGGCCGGCAAGCCGCTGCTGATCGTCGCCGAGGAAGTCGAGGGCGAGGCGCTGGCCACCCTGGTGGTCAACACCATCCGCGGCATCGTCAAGGTCGCCGCCGTGAAGGCGCCGGGCTTCGGCGACCGCCGCAAGGCGATGCTGGAGGACATGGCGATCCTCACCAACGGCCAGGTGATCTCCGAGGAAGTGGGCCTGCAGCTGGAGAAGGCCACCATCCAGGATCTGGGCCGCGCCAAGAAGGTCGTGGTCACCAAGGAGAACACCACCATCATCGACGGCGCCGGCGAGGCGGAGAAGATCCAGTCGCGCATCGCGCAGATCAAGAAGCAGATCGAGGAGACCACCTCCGACTACGACCGCGAGAAGCTGCAGGAGCGCGTGGCCAAGCTGGCCGGCGGCGTGGCGGTGATCAAGGTCGGCGCGGCCACCGAGGTCGAGATGAAGGAGAAGAAGGCGCGCGTCGAGGACGCCCTGCACGCCACCCGCGCGGCGGTCGAGGAGGGCGTGGTGCCGGGCGGCGGCGTCGCGCTGATCCGCGCGCAGAAGGCGATCGAGAGCCTGAAGGGCGACAACGAGGACCAGAACCTCGGCATCGCCATCACCCGCCGCGCGCTGGAGGCCCCGCTGCGCGAGATCGTGGCCAACGCCGGCGCCGAGCCGAGCGTGATCGTCAACCAGGTCAAGGAGGGCAAGGGCAACTTCGGCTACAACGCCGCCACCGGCGAGTTCGGCGACATGATCGAGTTCGGCATCCTGGACCCGACCAAGGTCACCCGTTCGGCGCTGCAGTACGCCTCCTCGGTCGCCGGCCTGGCGATCACCACCGAGGCGATGGTGGCCGAGCTGCCGAAGAAGGAAGAGCACAACCATGGCGCCGGTGCCGGCGGCATGGGTGGCATGGGCGGCATGGACTTCTAAGTCCCCCGCGCCGTTCGCTCGGCATGAAAAAAAGCCCCGCCGCATGGCGGGGCTTTTTCTTTGCCGCGTCCGGGCCGGGCGGGTTCCGGGATCGGGTCCCGGAACCTCCGGCCCGCGCGTTCAGTGGCCGTGGGCGTCGGCCGCGGCGCTGGCGCCGGCGCTCACACTCGCCCCGGCCGAGCCCTGGGCGGCGCCGCCGACCGTGCCGGCCGCGCGGCCGACGTCCCGGGCCGTGTCGCGCACGGTGCCGCGCGCCTCGTTCCCGAGGTCGCGGCCGGCGCCGGCCGCCTGGCTGGCGGCGGCGCCGGCATCGACGTCGGCGCCGGCCTGCACGCCGGCGCTGGCGCCGGTCCGCGTGCCGGCCTGGCCGTTCGCGCTCGCGTCCACGTCGGCGCTGGCGCCGCTCCGCGCGGCGCTGCGGGCATGGCCGGCGGTCGTGCGGCCGGCGTGGCGGACGTGATGGCCGACGTCGCCCGCGGTCTGGCCGACCTGGGTGCCGAGCTGGCTGCCGGTGCGCATGGTGTCGTGCACCACGCCGCCGGCGCTGACCCCGGCCCCGACCTGGCCGGTGGCGCCGAGGCGGACCTGCGCGATGGCCGGGGCGGCGGCGAAGGCGGCCAGCACGCCGGCGATGGAGAGGGCGGACAAGGTCTTGCGCATGACGAACCTCCTTTGGGAAGCCGCGAAGGGCGGCTGCGCGGAGGACGTTAGGTGCGCCCCGTGCACTGCTTCCTGAACACGCGGCGGCGGCCTTAAGCGGGCGGACAGATGCCTGAATGCCCGCCCGCGGCGGGCGCATGCCGCCCGGGTCGGCCCGGAACTATTGCGAGGCGCCCTGCACGTCGTCCTGTTCCGGCTGCGGCCGCGGCGGCACCGCTTCGTGGCTGGCGGCGACCAGCTGCGGCGGCAGCAGCCGGTCCAGCTTGCCCTTCAGGCGCAGCTGGGCGACGCTGGCCATGGCGCGGTCGGTGTGCTGGTCGGCGGCGTCGTCCGCCTCGGGCGGCGCGCCCGGCGCGCGGGTCAGCGGCGCCAGCAGCGGGGCCAGCACCTGGGTCAGCGCGAAGTAGGGCTCGTCGCGGATCCCGGCGGCGTCGAGCAGCTTGCCCGGCAGCATCCACGAGGCCAGGCTCTCGCGCTCGGACGGGCCGATGCTGCGCGGGTCGACCAGCAGCCAGGTGCCGGCCTGGCTCAGCATGTCGCGGCCGTCGACGAAGCCGGTGGTGTTGAAGCTGTTGGTCAGTGCGGGCAGGTGGTCGCCGTAGAACAGCAGCAGGGTCGGGCGGTCGCGCTGGGCGAGCAGCGCGGCCAGCCGGCCCAGCTCCGCGTCGGCGTGGCCGATGTGGTAGAGGTAGTTCTGCAGCTCCAGCTTGTCCTTGCCGCTGATGCCGGGCGGCACCGGGATCGCGTCGCGCGCGGCCGGGTCGCGCGGCACGGTGTCGTAGGGGCCGTGCGCCTCGATGCTGATCGCGAACAGGAACTGCGGCGGGCCGCTGTCCTTGAGCTGCGCCATGATCTCGTCGGTCATCGCGCTGTCGGCCATGTACATGCCGTCGTTGGGCGCGTTCTTCGGGAAGGCCGACTGCGCGACGAAGCGGTCGAAGCCCAGCGCCTTGAACGCGCTGGTGCGGTTCCAGAACGCCGGGTCGTTGCCGTGGATCGCCACCGTCTCGTAGCCGTGCGCGCGCAGCGCGCGCACCAGGCTGGGCACCACCTTCCGGTTGCTCAACTGCAGGTAGGGGAACTGCAGGTTGTCGAAGTAGCGCAGCGACAGGCCGGTGAGCACCTCGAACTCGGTGCGGATGGTGCCGCCGCCGAAGGTGGGCACGTGCAGCGGGCCGCTGGCGCCGTGCCGCGCCAGGCGGTGCAGGTTGGGGGTGAAGTCGCTGTGCTCGTAGCCGCGCATGATGCGCGGGTCGAAGAACGACTCGCTCTGGATCACCACGATGTCCGGCCGCTCGCCGGACGGCGTGTCGGTGCCGGCGCGCAGGCGCTGGCGCAGCGCCAGCCCGGCCTCGCCCAGCAGCTCGGTGGCGGCGCGCGGGTCGGGCTTCTGCTGGGTCTGGCTGTACTGCAGGTGGTAGAGCATCAGCGAGCTGACCAGCCCCGAATGGGTGGCGGTGACGCTGGGCGACCACGGCTCCAGCCACAGCCGCTGGCCGTTGTAGAGGTAGGCCCAGGCCGGCACGCCGGCGAACAGGCTGGCCAGGGTCAGCGCCAGCGCGCCGCCGGCCAGCAGGCGCTTGCCGCGGGTGCGGCGGGCGAACAGCGGCGGCTCCCAGCGCCACAGCGCGACCACCACCGCCACGCCCGCCAGCAGCGCCAGGTACGGCCACGGGCTGTGCGGCAGGTAGCCGCCCAGCAGGTGCGCGCCGCCCTTGCGCAGCTGGCCGATCATGTGGAAGTCGGCCGGCATCAGCGGCGTGCCCAGGTTGCCCACCTTCAGCGCGTTGACGCCGTACACCACGCCCTGCAGCAGGAACACCAGGCCGAACGACAGCAGCAGGCGCCGCGTCAGCACCAGCAGCAGGCCGGCCAGCAGCAGGCCCGGCCAGGCGTTGGCGAGCAGGTACACCGGCTGGTCGAACAGGTGCTGCGGCGCCACGCCGACGCCGCCGTCCACCAGTCCGGTGAGCAGCACGTAGGCCAGGCACGCCAGCAGCACCAGGGCGAAGCGGCCCAGGAGGCGGCGGGAGGGGCTGGCGGTGGCGGACATCGGCATGGCAGGTCCTGCTGTCATGGCTCGGGAGCCTGACTGTAACCGTACCGAAATGAACCGGATGTTGGGCCCCGGTAAGGGGTTGGTGGCGGTTCATCCGGCGCCGCTGCGGCACAATGGGCCGATGTCCGCCCCCGAATCCCCGGCGCTGCGCGCCCTGGTCGACGACCGCTACGCCGAACTGGCCGCGCGCTGCCGCGCCGCCGGCGTGCCGCTGCACGACGACGCCGGCGTGGCCGAGCGCATCCGCCGCACGCTGGCGGCGAGCGACTTCGCCTTCGAGACCTGGCGCAGCCAGCCGCAGCTCCTGGCGCCGCAGGGGCTGGAGCGGCTGCGCGCCAGCGCCGACGCCGGCACCCGCGTCGACGCGCTGCGCCTGCCGGAGGACGAGGCGGCCGCGCTGGCCGCGCTGCGCCGCTTCCGCCATGCCGAGGCGCTGCGGCTGGTGTTCCGCGACGTCAACGGGCTGGACGACCTGGCCGAGACGCTGTCGGCCACCACCGTGCTCTACGAGGCGCTGCTCGGCGCCGCGCTGGAATGGTCCGAGCGCGCGCTGGCGGCGCGCTTCGGCCAGGCGCGCGACGCGCAGGGCGAGCCGCAGCGGCTGGTGGTGGTCGGCTTCGGCAAGCTCGGCGGCGGCGAGCTCAACTTCTCCTCCGACATCGACCTGGTGCTGGCCTACCCGCACGGCGGGCACAGCGACGGCGCGCGGCCGCTCGACAACAGCGAGTACTTCGTGCGGCTGGGTCGCCAGCTGGTGCGCCTGCTCAACGAGCCCACCGTGGACGGCATCTGCGCCCGGGTGGACCTGCGCCTGCGCCCGTTCGGCAACGCCGGGCGGCTGGCGCTGTCGTTCGCCGCGATGGAGCAGTACTACCAGAGCGAGGGGCGCGACTGGGAGCGCTACGCCTGGATCAAGGCGCGCCCCGTCGCTGGCGACCGGCTGGCCGGCAAGCGCCTGCAGGAGCTGCTGCGGCCGTTCGTCTACCGCAAGTACCTCGACTACACCGCCTTCGCCGGCCTGCGCGAGATGAAGGCGCTGATCGACGCCGAGGTGGCGCGCAAGGACCTGGCCGACAACCTCAAGCTCGGCCCCGGCGGCATCCGCGAGATCGAGTTCATCGTGCAGCTGGTGCAGCTGATCCGCGGCGGCCGCGAGCCCTCCCTGCGCGTGCGCGGCCTGCTGCCGGCGCTGGCCGCCTGCGAGGCGCGCGGGCACATCCCCGCCGCGCGCGCGAAGGCGCTGCGCGAGGCCTACGCCTTCCTGCGCCGGCTGGAGAACCGCGTGCAGATGCTGCGCGACGCGCAGACCCACGACATCCCCGACGACGCGCTCGGCCGCGAGCGCATCGCCCGCGGGCTCGGCTACGCGGACTGGGCGCCGCTGGCCGCCGAGCTGGCGCGGCACCGCGCCGTGGTGAGCGAGGAGTTCGCCGCGGTGCTGATGCCGCAGGGCGGGCGCAGCGCCGGCGCGGCGGTGGCCGACGCGGCGCTGTGGCAGCGCGTGTGCGCCGAGTCGCTGGACGCCGCGGCGCTGGAGGCCTCCGGTTTCGTGCCCGGCGGCGAGGCGGCCGAGGCGCTGCTCAAGCTGCCGCAGGCCGCCACGGTGCGCGCGATGTCGCCGCGCTCGCGCGAGCGGCTCGACCGCCTGATGCCGCAGCTGCTCGCCGCCGCACGGGCGAGCGCCGCGCCGGTGCCGTGCCTGCTGCGCCTGTGCCGGCTGGTGCAGGCGGTGGCGCGCCGTTCCTCCTACCTGGCCCTGCTGGAGGAGCAGCCGGCGGCGCGCGCGCGCCTGGCGAAGCTGTTCGCCGGGAGCGCCTTCCTCGCCGAACGGGTGATCGCGCAGCCGCTGCTGCTGGACGACGTGCTCGACCCGCGCATCGACCAGCTGCCGCTCAAGCGCGCCGACATTGGCGCCGAGATCGCGCGCGTGCTCGGCACGCTGGACGAGCGCGAGGCGGAGGCCGAGCTGGAGCGGCTCAACGAGTTGAAGTCCTCGCTGGCCTTCCGCCTCGGCCTGGCCTTCAGCGACGGCCGCGCCGACGCGGTGGCCACCGCGCGCCGGCTCGCCGCGCTGGCCGAGTCGGTGGTCGGCGCGGTGCTGGCGCTGGCCGAGCGCGAGCTGGCCGCGCAGCACGGCCGCCTGCCGGGCGAGGGCTCCGGCTTCGCCGTGCTCGGCTACGGCAGCCTGGGCGGCGAGGAGCTCGGCTTCGCCTCCGACCTGGACCTGGTGTTCGTCTACGACGGCGCGCGCGCGGCGGCGGGCAGCGACGGCGCGCGGCCGCTGGAGGGCTCGCGCTGGTACCAGCGCCTCGCCCAGCGGGTGCTCAACTGGCTCACCGTGCTGACCCGCGCCGGGCGCCTGTACGAGGTGGACGCGCGGCTGCGCCCGGACGGCTCCAAGGGCCTGCTGGTGAGCAGCCTGGACGCCTTCGTCGCCTACCAGCGCGGGCGCGCCTGGACCTGGGAGCACCAGGCGCTGCTGCGCGCGCGGCCGGTGGCCGGCGACGCCGCGCTGCAGGCCGCGCTGGCGCAGGTGCGGCGCGGGGTCCTGGCGGCGCCGCGCGAGCGCGCGGCGGTGTTCGCCGAGGTGGGCGGGATGCGCCGGCGCTGGCGCGCCGAGCGCGACCGCTCCAACGCGCGCGAGCTCGACCTGAAGCAGGGCGCGGGCATGCTGCTGGACATCGAGTTCGCGCTGCAGGGGCTGGTGCTGGCGCACGCCGCCGAGCGCCCGGCGCTGCTGGCGACCACCGCGAACGCCGCGCTGATCGAGGCCTGCCGCGCCGCCGGCCTGCTCGACCCGGCGCAGGCGCGGCAGCTGGCCGAGGCGCATGCGGAGCTGCTGCGCCGCGCGCTGGCCTGCACGCTGGACCTGCGCCCGCGCATCGCGCCGCGCGACGCGGCGCTGGAGCGCATCGCCGGCGAGGTGCGGGCGGTGGTCGCGGAGCTGGGATTCGTGTTCTGATCGCCGCACCGCCGCCGCGCGGCCGCGCGTCGCGTGGCATCCCGCTGGACGATTGCATGGAGTCCGCCGCCATGATCGCTACCTGGGACATCCTGCTGCGCCTGCTGCTCGCCGCCGCGCTCGGCGGCGTGATCGGGCTGGACCGCGAGCGCCGCGAGTGGGCCGCCGGCCTGCGCACGCACATGCTGGTGTGCGTGGGCGCGGCGCTGACGATCATCGTCTCCGCGTTCGGCTTCGCCGACGTGCTGGCGCTGCCGCACGTGGTGCTCGACCCCTCGCGCATCGCCGCGCAGGTGATCAGCGGCATCGGCTTCCTCGGCGCCGGCACCATCCTGTTCGTCGAGCGCGAACAGGTGGTGCGCGGCCTGACCACCGCGGCCGGGCTGTGGGCGGTGGCGGCGATCGGGCTGGCGGCCGGCGCCGGGCTGTACGCCGCGGCGGCGCTCGCCACCGCGGTGGCGTGGGCGATCCTGGTGCTGCTCAAGCCGCTGCAGCGGCGCCTGCTGGCCCGCCGCGACGGCCGGCCGCAGCTCGCGCTGAGCCTGGATACGGCGCAGGCGCTGGCGACGGTGGAGGCGATCGTGGCGCGGCAGCACCTGCCGCTGGCCCGGATCGTGCTGCAGCGGCGCGCCGACGGCGGCGACGACCTCACCCTGCGCTTCGCGCGCACGGTGCGCCGCGAGCAACTGCTGGCGCTGGCCGAGGCGCTGCGCGCGGTGGACGGCCTGCGCGCGCTCTCGCTGCAGCCGGGGCCGCGCGCGAACGCGCCGTGAGGCGCTCAGCCGCCGCGGTCGAGCCGTTGCTGGTGCGCTGCGATCCGCTCGCGCACCGCGCGCGCGATGGCCTCCGTCTCGCGCAGCGGCGGGGGCGCCGCCGCCGGCGCGCCGGCGGCCAGGTCGAGCAGGCGGCCGGCCTCGCGCAGCGCCTGGTGGAAGCGCGCCAGCTTCGGCGGCAGCGGCGCGGAGACGCAGGTGCGCACCGGGACGCCGACCGCGCAGGCCTCGGACAGCATGTTCACCGAGTCCGGCGTCACCACCAGCTCGTCGGCCCAGCCGAGCACGCCGGGGTAGGGGTTGGGGCCGTCGGCGGGCCCGCGCCACAGCAGGTCCGGCGCGGCCTCGGCGCGGAAGGCGTCGAGCAGGGTCGGCGGCGTGCGCCGCGAGGCGAGCACCAGCAGGCTGCCGCCATCGCGGCGCTGGCGTTCGCGCAGGGCCGCGGCCAGCGTGCCGGCGTAGGCCGCGTCGAGCTCGACGCCGCGGCGCGGGCCGCCGAGCAGCACGCCGACGCGCGGGCGCGGCAGCGCGCCGAGCGCGGGGAAGGCCTCGCGGCCGTCGGCCAGCCAGGCCTCGTCCACCGGGTTGAGCGAGCCCAGCGGCGCCAGCGCGCCGGGGCCGGCCAGGCGGTCGTGGCGCGGGGCGATCACGCAGTCCCAGTGCACCGGGTCGAGGCGCGGGTCGAGGATCTGCACGGCGTAGCAGTCGCCGCCGGTGAGGTCGCGCAGCATCCGCGTGAACAGCGCGGCGGCGCGGCCGCAGCCGATCGCCACCGCCGGCCAGGGCGGGGCGAACAGCGCGCGCTGCGCCGGCCGCAGCGCCAGGCGGCCACCGAGGGCCAGCCGCGGCGCCAGCCACGACCAGGGCGCGCGCGGCTCCAGCACCAGGTGGCGCACCGGCAGGCCCAGCCGCTCGGCCAGCGCCAGCGCCTGGCGCTGGTTGCCGGCGGCGTGGTCGGTGATCGCCCAGCAGGCGCCGCGCAGCGGGGTCATGGCGCGCCGGAACGGGGCATTGTTGCTGGAATCTGCACAGTACGTTCCCCCGTCCCGTATCCTGCCCGTCCGGCGCGCGGCTTAAACTCGTCGGCTGTTGCGCCGGTCGCGGCGCGTCCGACCCGAAGGATACCCATGAGCGAGATGCTTTCCGAGGCCGCCCTCGACCAGCTGTTCCGCAGCGCCCGCACCTACAACGCCTTCCTGCCGAAGGAAGTGAGCGACGCGCAGCTGCGGCAGATCTACGAGCTGGCCAAGATGGGCCCGACCAGCGCCAACTCCTCGCCGATGCGGCTGGTGTTCGTGAAGTCGCGCGAGGCCAAGGAGAAGCTGGCCCCGCACCTGTCCGAGGGCAACCGCGCCAAGACCCTGGCCGCGCCGGTCACCGCGATCGTCGGCACCGACCACGCCTTCTACGAGCGCCTGCCGCAGCTGTTCCCGCACGCCGACGCGAGGAGCTGGTTCGCCGGCAACCAGCCGCTGATCGACACCACCGCGTTCCGCAACGCCACCCTGCAGGGCGCCTACGTGATCCTGGCGGCGCGCGCGCTGGGGCTGGACTGCGGCCCGATGTCCGGCTTCGACAACGCCGGCGTGGACGCGGCGTTCTTCGCCGGTACCGCGGTCAAGTCCAATTTCCTCATCAACATCGGTTACGGCGACGCCAGCCGCGACCTGTTCCCGCGCAGCCCCCGGCTGTCGTTCGACGAAGCCTGCTCGATCGCCTGAAGCCCCGCCCACCAGGAGGAATCGCCATGCGTGCACTGCAATACCTCGCCTTCGCCGGCCTGCTCGGCGCCGCCGCCGCGGCCCAGGCCGATCCGGTCACCTACAAGCTCGACCCCGGCCACACGATGGTGCTGTTCAGCTGGAACCACTTCGGCTTCTCCAACCCCACCGCCAATCTCGGCCTGGGCGAGGGCACGCTGGTGTTCGACGAGAAGAACCCGGCCAAGTCCTCGGTGGAGGTGACGCTGCCGCTGGCCAACCTCGACACCCACGTGGCCAAGCTCGACGAGCACCTGAAGAAGCCGGACTTCTTCGACGCCGACAAGTACCCCACGGTGACCTTCAAGAGCACCAAGGTGCAGGCACTGGGCGGCGGCAAGTTCAAGGTGACCGGCGACCTCACCGTGCACGGCGTGACCAAGCCGGTGGTGCTGGACGCCAGGCTCAACAAGCAGGGCGAGCACCCGATGCTCAAGACCCGGGCGATCGGCTTCGACGCCACCGCCACGCTCAAGCGTTCGGACTTCGGCCTGGGCGCCTACGTGCCGAACGTGGGCGACGAGATCAAGGTGCGCATCACCACCGAGGGCGAGGTGCCGAAGGACGAGGCGGCGAAGTAGGCGGTTCGCCGTTCCGCTGAAAAAAGCCGCGCCGGCGCCGGCGCGGCTTTTCGTGCCCGGCGCGCGGCGCGTCAGTTCGAGGCCGCGCCCTGGTTCCCCAGCGATTCCAGCTTCGCCAGGTCCACGCTCGCCACCGCCTGCCTGAGCCGGTCGATGCCGTCGACGCGGCCGCTGGCCTTCACGGTGAAGCGCCGGCCGACGACCACGCTGAACTCGCCGCTCTTGTCCGCGTCGTCCCAGGCCTCGTGCACCAGGCGGTCGCCGTCGCGGTAGGTCTTCTCGTAGCCGTGCCCGGTCTGCCTCTCCTGCTCCGGCGCCATCGCCGCGGCCATCGCCACCAGACCGCGGGCGCCGCCGGTGTCGGCGACCTGCAGGGCGATGCGCTGGCCTCCGCCGTCGCCGTACTCGGCCTCCGCCTCGGCGACCTGCAGGCCGATCGCGCCGTTGCGCTCGGCCGAGAGGCCGGTGCGCGCGAAGCCGGGCAGGCTGTCGGGCAGCAAGGCCTTGAGCTGCCCGGTCGGCAGCGCCGCGCCGCCGCCCGCCGGCTGGCCCGCCGTCGCGCCGCCGCCGGCCTGCTGCGCGGCTTCCAGCTGCTTGCCGGCCTGCGCCGCCTGCTCGCCCACCGCGGCCAGCCGGCCCAGCGCGCTGTCGCGGTCCAGGGTGACGCCGCTCCCGTCGGCGGCGGCGTGCATCGCGCCGCCGGTGAGCGCGGCGGCGCCCACCACGCCGGCCACGACCAGCCCCACCAGCCAGCTCAGCACGATGGCGACCACCACGGTGAGCGCGGCGTAGCCGCCGGCCTTCTCCGGCGGGCACCGCATGGTGTGCGGCAGGCCCAGGTAGAGCAGGTAGACCGCGTAGACCGCGCCGGCCAGGGCGATCAGCCAGCCCAGCCAGGGCACGATCACGCCGATGCCGGCGATCCAGGCGGCGGTCCATGCGTAGGCGACCGTCTTGAGCGCCTGCACCAGGTCCTTGCGCGCGCCGAAGGTGCCGGCCAGCGCGTCGACCAGCAGTGCCACCAGGTAGGCGACGGCCAGGCTCAGCGCGTAGCGCAGCAGCATGCCGGCGAGGCCCATGCCCAGCGGCGTGCGCACGCTGACGCCGAAGGCGCCGTAGCCGATCAGGCTGCCCTTGACGAAGCCGGCGAGCGCCGGCAGCGCGGCGACCAGCGCGATGTAGCCGGCGTAGAGGCCGCCCACCGTGGCCGGTTCGGCCGCCGCGACCGGCCATTCCGTTCGGGGAGTGGTCAGGATGTTCCTGGCCCGCGTGAATATCCTTGCGAAATCCATGGTCGTGCCCTCGCTGGGTCCGGCGCGGCGGCCGCAGGCGGATTCTTCGCCCGCCGCCGCCGGGCCGGTAGCCGGCCGCTCGGGCTATGCCCTTCGGCGGGTGGCGGGGCGGCGCGGCAGCGGGCGGTCGCCGCCTGCTACCATCCGCGGTCGACCGAGTTGCCTGTGGAGTTCCCCCATGTCGCGTTCCCCGACCGTGACGCCGATCGCGGCCAACGCCGAGAACCGTTACGAAGTGACGCGGGCCGATCTGCCGCTGTCCTGCCCGATGCCGGGCATGGCGCTGTGGAATTCGCATCCGAAGGTGTACCTGCCGATCGTGGACGACGGCGGCGAATCGACCTGCCCGTACTGCGGCGCCCGCTACGTGCTGCGCGACTGAGGGCGGAGGTTCCCCTCGACAGGCGGCAGTAGGCACGATCGCTGCTTGATTTCACGGATGAGGCTCACGATCCAACAGCTCATGAATGTCGCAGCCCGCTCGACCAGGCGCCTGACCGTCGTCCAGCTGATCCCGGCGCTGCAGTCCGGCGGCGCGGAGCGCTCGGCGCTGGAGGTGGCGCGGGCGCTGGTGGAGGCCGGGCACCGCTCGGTCGTGATTTCGGCCGGCGGCCGGCTGGTGCCGCAGCTGGAGGCCGAGGGCAGCGAGCACGTCACGCTGGACATCGGCGCCAAGTCCCTGCGCACCCTGGCCAAGCTGGGGCCGCTGCGGCGGCTGCTGCGGGAGCTGCGGCCGGACATCGTGCATGCCCGCTCGCGCCTGCCGGCCTGGCTGGGCTGGTGGGCGCTGCGCGGCACCTCGCCGGTGCCGCATTTCGTCACTTCTGTACACGGATTGAACTCCCCGGGCCGCTACAGCTCGATCCTGCTGCGCGGCGAGCGGGTGATCGCGGTGTCGCAGACCCTGCGCGACTACGTGCTCAGCCACTACCCGTGGCTGGACCCGGCGCGGATCCGGGTGATCCCGCGCGGCATCGACCCGGCGGCCTTCCCCTACGGCCACCGCCCGGACGAGGCCTGGCAGCGGGCCTTCTTCGCCGAGTACCCGCAGCTGGCCGGCGCGCCGCTGCTCACCCTGCCGGGCCGGGGCACGCGGCTGAAGGGCCACCACGACGCGATCGAGCTGGTCGCCGAGCTCAAGCGCCGCGGCATCGAGACCCGTCTGCTGCTGCTGGGCGTGGTCGAGCCGGGCCGCGAGGACTACCTGCGCGAGCTGCGCGCACTGGTGAAGGCGCGCGGGCTGGAATCGCAGGTGGCGCTGACCGGGCCGCGCCCCGACGTGCGCGACATCTACGCGGTCTCCGCGCTGGTGCTGCAGCTGTCCAACAAGCCCGAGTCGTTCGGCCGCACGGTGATCGAGGCGCTGTCGCTGTGCCGGCCGGTGCTGGGCTACGCGCACGGCGGCGTGGGCGAGCTGCTGGCCGAGCTGTACCCGGCCGGCCGCGTGCCGCCGGGCGACCGCGAGAAGCTGGTCGAGCGCGCCGCCGAGCTGCTGCGCGTGGCGCCGCCGATCCCGATGCTGCAGAACTACCGCCTGGCCGACATGCAGCAGGCCACGCTGGCGCTGTACGAGGAGCTGGCGGCGGCCTGACGCCGCGCCCGCGTGCCGCCCGCGCGGGCCAGCCCCTACAATCGGCCGCCCGCCGCCTGGATTCCGCAATGCCGATGCCTTCCGCCCTGCGCGCCGCGCTGCGCTCGCCGCTGCTGCCGTTCTGGCTGGTGATCGCGCTGCTGCCGTTCGGGCGCAGCGCCGAGCTGGGCACCGCGCTGTGCCTGCTCGGCGCGGCCTGGTGGCTGTACCGCGACCCGCGCGCGCTGCGCGGCCACGCCGGCGCGCGGCTGCTGCTGTGGCTGCTCGGCGCCTACGTCGGCGCGGCGCTGCTGTCGGCCTTCGCCGCCGTGGCGCCGGGCAAGAGCTGGGGCACCGTCGCCGCGCTGCCGCGCTACGTGCCGCTGGGCCTGTACGCCTGCCTGGCGGTCCGCCGCGCGGGCCGGCCGGCCGCGCTCTACGCCGCCGTCGCCGCGGTGCTCGCGCTGTGGACGCTGGACGCCTGGGTGCAGATCCTCACCGGCTGGAGCCTGGGCGGCCCGGCCGAGGCCGAGCGCATCTCCGGCATCTTCGGCGCGGGCAACCTCAAGCTGGGGCCCGCGCTGGCGGTGCTGTCGCCGTTCGCGCTGTGGACGGCGCGCCGGCGCTTCGGCAGGACCGGCCTGGTACTGGCCTTCCTGCTGCTGCTGGGGCCGGTACTGCTGGCCGGCGCGCGCTCGGCCTGGCTGTGCTACGCGCTGGTGGCGCTGGGCTTCGCCTGGCGCGAGGCGGGGTCGGCGCGGCGGTTCCTCGCGCTGGCGGCGGCGGGCGCGGCGGCGCTGGCCCTGGCCGGGCTGCTCGCCTGGCACGCATCGGGTCGCTTCCACGCGCGCATGGAGCGCACCCTGGCCGCGCTGCACGGCGGCGGCGCCGGCCTGGACCAGGCGCTCACCGGCCGGCTGGAGATCTGGCGCGCCAGCCTGCGCATGATCCAGGCGCATCCCGTGACCGGGGTGGGCGTGCGCGGCTTCCGCTACGCCTATCCGCAGGTGGCGCCGCCGGGCGACCACTTCCTGGTGGCCGAATCCTGCGGCGCGGGCGAGGGCGCCTGCCATGCGCACCAGCTGGTGCTGGAGGTGCTCGCCGAGACCGGCATCGTCGGCCTGGCGCTGTGGCTGGCCGCCGCCGCGCTGGCGCTGCGCGCGTGGCGGCGCGCGGGGGCGGCGGCGCGCGCGCGCGCCTTCCCGGCGACGCTGGCGCTGGGCGCGATGCTGTTCCCGCTCAACAGCCACCTGGCCTTCTATTCGGCCTGGTGGGGCCTGCTGTTCGCCTGGCTGCTCGGGCTGTGGTGCGCGGCGCTCCATGCGGAGGCGGACGATGCGGCGTGAACCGCTGTCGGTGGTGGTGATCACCTACAACAATGCCGACACCCTCGACGCCTGCCTGAGCCGGGTGGACTGGGCGGACGAGATCGTGGTGCTGGATTCCGGCTCCACCGACGACACGGTGGCGATCGCGCGCCGCCACGGCGCGCGCGTGGCGGTGCACCCGTTCGACGACTACGGCCCGCAGAAGCAGCGCGCGATCGACATGGCCTCGCACGACTGGGTGCTCAACCTCGACGCCGACGAGATCCTCTCGCCCGGCACGCGCGAGGTGATCGAGCGCGCGCTGGCCGACCCGCGCCACGCCGGCTTCCGCCTGCCGCGCCGCGAGCGCATGTTCTGGACCGTGCAGCACCGCTTGAGCTGGCGCAACGGCCACCTGCGCCTGTTCGACCGCCGCCGCGGCCGCATGAACGACGTGGAGGTGCACGCGGCGGTGGAGGTGGACGGGCCGGTGAAGACGCTGCGCGCGGCCGACTTCGTCAACGACGGCGACGGCGACATCGCCGCGCGGGTGGAGAAGATCAACCGCTACACCTCGGGCATGGTGGCGCACAAGCTGCGCAAGCGGCAGCGCTTCACCGGGCTGCGCATGGTGTTCTACCCGCCGGTGTTCTTCCTGCGCCAGTACGTCGGCAAGCGCTACTTCCTCAGCGGCTGGGCCGGCTTCATCGCCAGCGTCTGCGGCGCGTTCTACGCCTTCCTCAAGTACGCCAAGCTGCACGAGGCCTACCGGCGCGAGCGCCGCGGTCAGTAGACCGGCGGCTGGCCCGGCGGGCGCGTCTTGAAGCGCTTGTGCACCCACAGGTACTGCGCGGGCGCCTCGCGCGCCATCTGCTCGATGCAGGCGTTGACGCGCGCGGTGTCCTCGAGCACGTCGGCGCTCGGCAGGTGCTCCAGCGGCGCGCCCAGCCGCAGCGCGTAGCCGCCGCCGGGCAGGCGGCGGTGGAAGAACGGGATCACCCGCGCGCCGGACATCCGCGCCAGGTGGTGGGTGGCGGTGATGGTGGCCGCCGGCACGCCGAAGAACGGCACGAACACGCTGTCCTTGCTGCGCATGTCCTGGTCGGGCGCGTACCACAGCGTGCCGCCGCCGCGCAGGTACTTCACCGTGCCGCGGATGTCGTCCTTCTCGAACATCGCCTCGGCGTAGTCCAGCCGCGCGCGCAGCACCGCCCACTCGAACACCGCCGAATCCATCCGCCGGTACATGCCGGCGATGCGGATGCGCCGCGAGACCAGCCGCGCGCACAGCTCCAGGTGCGAGAAGTGCCCGCCGACCAGCAGCACGCCCTTGCCCTGCGCGCGCGCCGCCTCGAGGTGCTCGAGCCCTTGCACCGTCACCGGCACGCGGGCGACGGCGCGGTCCGAGCCCATCCAGCCGAGCGCGAACTCCACCATCATCAGGCCGATGTCGCGCAGGTGCGCGTCGACCAGCGCGGCCTGCGCGGCGGCGTCGAGCGAGGGAAAGCACAGCGCGATGTTGCGCTCGGCCACCTTGCGCCGCGGCGAGGGCACGCGCACCACCAGCGCGCCGAGGAAGCGGCCCACGCGCAGCAGCGCGCGGTAGGGCAGGCGCGCGACCAGCCAGATCGCCGCCACGCCCAGCCAGGCCGGCCAGTGCTGCGGCGCCAGCAGGGCGCGGTGGAAGGGGGGACGGGGCATGCCGGGCATCGCCGCATTGTAGCGGGCCGCGCCGCCGGCCCGGCGCGGGGCGCCGGCTATACTGCGCAGCCTCGCCGCGCCACCGGACCCGTTCGTGCGCTACCTCTACACCCTCGCGATGTATCTGGTGACGCCGTTCATCGTGCTGCGGCTGCTCGCGCGCGGCATGCGCTACCGCGGCTACCACCTGCGCTGGCGCGAGCGCTTCGGCTTCTTCCGCGCGCCCGCCGCGCCCGGCGGCATCTGGGTGCACGCGGTGTCGGTGGGCGAGGTGAACGCCGCCGAGCCGCTGCTCAAGGCACTGCGCGTGGACTACCCGAACGCGCCGCTGGTGGTGACCACGGTCACCCCGACCGGCTCGGAGCGGGTGCGCCAGCTGTTCGGCGAGGAGGTGTTCCACGTCTACCTGCCCTACGACCTGCCGTTCGCGGTGGCGCGCTTCCTCGCGCGCATCCGGCCGCGCCTGGCGATCATCGTGGAGACGGAGATCTGGCCGAACCTGTACTTCGCCTGCCGCAACCGCGGCATTCCGCTGATGATCGTCAACGCGCGCCTGTCCGAGCGCTCGCTGCGCGGCTACGCGCCGCTGCGCGGGGTGGTGCGCTCGGCGCTGCGCTGCGTGCGCCTGATCGCCGCGCAGTCGCGCGCCGACGCGGCGCGCTACCGCCTGCTCGGCGCCGAGACCGAGCGCATCGTGGTCAGCGGCAACCTGAAGTTCGACATGCCGCTGCCCGACGGCGCCACCGACCGGGGGCAGCAGCTGCGCGCGCAGTGGGGCCGCCTGCGGCCGGTGTGGATCGCCGCCAGCACCCACGAGGGCGAGGAGCTGGCCGTGCTGGAGGCGCACCTGGAAGTGCTCCGGCGCCTGCCCGACGCGCTGCTGCTGATCGCGCCGCGCCACCCGGAGCGGTTCCGCCCGGTCGAGCACGCGGTGCGCAGCCTGGGCTTCTCGGTGGCCACGCGCAGCGCCCAGCAGGTGCCCGGCGCGGCGCACCAGGTGTTCGTGATCGACTCGATGGGCGAGCTGATGCCGTTCTACGCGGCGGCCGACCTCGCCTTCGTCGGCGGCAGCCTGGTGCCGATCGGCGGGCACAACGTGCTGGAGCCGGCGGCGCTGGCGCGGCCGGTGCTGGTGGGGCCGCACACCTTCAATTTCGAGGAGATCACCCAGACGCTGATCGCCGAGGGCGGCGCCGAGCGGATCGGCGCGGCCGACGCCCTGGGTGGGGCGGTGCAGCGGCTGCTGCGCGATCCGGCGCGCCGGGGGCGCATGGGCGCGCAGGCGCGCAAGGTGTTCGACAGCGAGCGCGGCGCGGTGCGCCGGGTGATGGGCCTGATCGACGGCCTGCTGCAGGAGTAGGGCCGCGAAACGCGGAGGCCGGGCTTGCGGCTCGGCCTCCGTCGACGGCATCGCTTGGCATCGCTTGCCTGGCGTTTACTGCAGCAGCGAATTGACCGCTTCCAGGTCCTTCAGGTCGATCGTGCCGGCCGCCTGCTTGAGCTGCAGCTGGTCGAGGATGAACTGGTGGCGCGACTGCGAGTAGCTGCTCTCGGCCTGGGTCAGCGTCTGGATCGCGTTGAGCACGTCGAGCATGGTCTGCGTGCCGACGTCGAAGCCCGCGCGGGTGGCCTCCAGCGACTTCTGGCCGGCCTCCACCGAGGCCTTGTTCGCCTGCACCTGGCTGATTCCGGCCAGCACCGAGCGGTAGAAGTTCAGCGTGTCGCGGGTGACCTGGCGGCGCTGGCTCTCCAGCGCGTCCTCGGCGGCGTCGCGCTGGTAGATCGACTGGCGCACGCGCGACTGCGTGGCGCCGCCGGCGAAGATCGGCACCGACAGCGTCACGCCCACGGTGGTGCCGTAGCGGCCGTTGCGGTCGGCGAAGGCGCCGCCGATCTTTTCCATCCAGCTCGACGAGGTGCCGCGGCTGACCTGGGCGTTGAGCGTCGGCAGGTGGCCGGCCTTGGCGGCGTTGACGCTGTGCTCGGCCGCCTCGACGTTGTACTGCTGGGCGGCGATGTTCGGGTTGCTGCGCAGCGCCTCCTGCACCCAGGTGTCGGGGTCGTTCGGCGTGGGCGGCAGCAGCGGCAGGTCCTCGCGCAGCTTCTTCAGCTCGCCGACCGGCTTGCCGGTGATCTGGCGGAGCGCCTCGCGCGCGTCGTTGAGGGTGTTCTGCGCGGCGATGGTCTGCGCGCGCGCCAGCTCGTAGGCGGACTTGGCCTGGTACTCGTCGGTGATCGCGGCCAGGCCGACGTTGAAGCGCTGCTCGGCCTGGTCGTAGGCGCGCTTGAGCGCCTCCTCGTTGGCCTTGGCGAAGGCCAGCTGGTCCTCGCTGGTGAGCACGTTGAAGTAGGCGGCGGTGACCCGCACGAACAGGTCCTGCAGCGCCGCCTGGTAGGTCGCGTCCTGCGACTGCGCCTGCGAGCGCGCGGCGTGCAGGTCGGCGATCTTGCTGAGGTCGAGGATGGTCTGGTCCAGGGTCAGCGACTCGCTGCGCGTGCGCACGTGGCCGCCGTTGATCTGCGCGCCGCTCTCGTCGAGGGCCGTGCTGGCGTTGGCGCCGCTGGACTGGCTCAGCGAGGCGCTGCCGTTGACCTGCGGCAGCAGCAGCGCGCGCGCCTGGGTCACGCCTTCGCCGGTGGCCAGCCGCGTGGCCTCGGCCTGCGACAGCACCGGATCGTTCGCGCGCGCTTCCCGGTATGCATCCAGCAGGTCCTCGCCATGGCCGGGCAGCGAGATTGCCGACAGGGCCAGGGCCAGGGTCAGAAGCTTCAAGCGCATGGGGTGCCTCGTGGGAAGGGTGGGGATCGGGGTCAGAACTCGAACCGGCGCGGCGGCTCGGCGTGCTTGAGGTAGGGCAGGTCGGTCTCCAGCAGGCCGGTCTCGCGCAGCGCGCCGCCGGCCTCCTGGGTCAGCAGCACCACCTGCTGCACCGGCGACTCGCCGCGGACCGCCAGCAGGCGGCCGCCCGGCTTGAGCCAGCCGAGGATGCGCGCCGGCACGCGGTACACCGCGCCGGTCAGCACGATGGCGTCGAACTGGCCGGACGGCTGCCAGGCCTGCACCGCCTCGCCGACCTCGAGGGCGACGTTGGCGATGCCGGCGGCGGCCAGGCGCTGGCCGGCCGCGGCGACGAAGTCGGCGTGCATGTCCACGCTGGTGACGTGGCCGGCGAGGCCGGCCAGGCAGGCGGCGAAGAAGCCCGAGCCGGTGCCGATCTCCAGCACGCGCTCCTGCGGGGTCGGCGCCAGCGCCTGCAGCATGCGGCCCTCCAGCACCGGCTTCATCATCACCTCGCCGTGGCCCAGCGGCAGGCACATGTCGGCGAAGGCCAGCTGGCGCTGGGCGGGCGGCACGAAGTCCTCGCGCCGCACGCGGGCGAGCACGTCCAGCACGCGGGCGTCGAGCACTTCCCAGGGGCGCACCTGGTTCTCCACCATGTTCTGCCGCGCCTGCTCGAAGTTCATCGCCATCTGCCAAGGGTCCCGTCGGAATCGAAAAAGGTCAGAAAGGATAAGCGCTTAGGGCTGTTCCGACAATGACTAGCCTGCGGTCCGACGGGCGTCGGACGAAGTGCCGGAAGTCATCGCGCGCGGTTGACGGAAGTCATGCGCGCCGCCGGCTCAGGCGCTCAGCATGCGCGAAGGCTCGCGCATCGGCGCCATGCCGGCGGGCAGGAGCGGCAGCGCCCGTTCCACCGCGCGGTGCAGGCGGGCGTCGAGCCGGCGCAGGCGCGCGGGCAGCGCGTCGTCGCCGCGGCTGCGGCCGGCCACGCACAGCCAGGCCAGCCAGCGCGCCAGCCGCGCGCGCTCGGCCGGATCCAGCGGCGCCAGCGCGCTGCGCGCGTGGAATGCACGCTGGCGCAGCCCTGCGCTACCCTGTTCCAGCCATGCGCCGAGATTGCGCTGGGCGAGACGGTAGGCGGCGCTGAGCTGCAATTCGGCGATGGTCATCGTGTTCAGGTTCGTCGCGGAAAATAATTGTACTATTTCGTATAGTAAAACTCGACCGCATGTTTGTGAAGGTGTGACATGACCGCTGTGCCGCAAGCCAAGAATCCGGGTCCGGGCCGTCCGAAGGACATGGAGAAGCGCGCGGCCATCCTCGAGGCGGCCAAGGCGCTGTTCATCCGCAACGCCTTCGCCGGCACCAGCATGGACGCGGTGGCCGCCGAGGCCGGCGTCTCCAAGCTCACCGTCTACAGCCACTTCGGCGACAAGGACAACCTGTTCCGCGAGGTGATCCGCGCCCGCGTGCAGGACCTGCTGCCGGAGGAGACCTACCAGTTCGAGCCCGGCGCGGACGTGCGCGAGGCCCTGCTGCGCATCGCCCTCACCCATGCCCGGCTGGACTGCGACCAGGAGAACGTGGGCACCTTCCGCGCCATCCTCAGCGATTGCCGCCAGGGCAACCCCCGCTTCGGCCGGCTGATGTGGGAGGAAGGCATGATGCGCACCCACGCGCTGATGGAACGCCTGTTGCAGCAGGCGGTTGACGCCGGCCAGCTGGACATCCCCGACGTGTCCCGCGCGGCGGTGCAGTTCATGGCCCTGATCAAGGGCAACCTGATGCTGCGGCGCATGTTCGGCTGCGTCGAATGCAACGACAGCTACGCCGCCGAGGTCGAGGCCAACGCGCGCGCCGGCGTGGACATGTTCCTGCGCGCCTACCTGCCGCGCTGAGCCCGCGGGCCGTCCGCCCGATCTCTCCTCTTCGCCGATCCGGCGCCCGGATGGCCGCCCGCCTTCCCGCAGGCCCGCCCCGCGGCCTTCACATTCGCGCCCGCGCCCGCTTCGTGCTTGAATAGCCGCCGATGAAGCGGGGGTGCCGGCGCAACGGCCGGCTGAGAGAGTCCCTTCGAACCTGATCCGGTTAGCACCGGTGTAGGGAGCTTCGCCGCGCGGTCCTTCCCGTCCGCGCGTCCGGCGCCGTCGCTTCCGCCTGCGAATGTCTCGCAGGGGACCCGCGCCTCCCGCGGGCCTCTCCAACCAGCGAAAGCGCGTCCCGCGTGGCGCCTTCCCGGAACCGGACGATTGCCATGAATGCCCAGCTCTCCGACCTCGCGCGCGCCGCGCAGGAACTCTCCGAAGCCGTCACCCGGCCGATCCCCGGCTCGCGCAAGGTCTACGCGCAGGGCAGCCGCGCCGACCTGCGCGTGCCGCTGCGCGAGATCGCGCAGGCGGACACGCCCACCCTGTTCGGCGGCGAGAAGAACCCGCCGATCACCGTGTACGACACCTCCGGCCCGTACACCGACCCGGACTACCGCGTCGACCTCGCCGCCGGCCTGCCGCCGCTGCGCGCGGCGTGGATCGCCGAGCGCGGCGACACCGAGCGGCTGGCCGACCTCTCCTCCAGCTTCGGCCGCCAGCGCGCCGCGGACCCGAGGCTCGCGCCGATCCGCTTCGCCGCCACGCGCGCGCCGCTGCGCGCCAGGGCCGGTGCCAACGTCACCCAGATGCACTACGCGCGGCGCGGCATCGTCACGCCGGAAATGGAGTACATCGCCATCCGCGAGAACCAGCGCATCGAGGCGCTGGCCGGCAGCGCGCTGCTCGACCAGCACCCGGGCCAGTCGTTCGGCGCCGCGCTGCCCAGGCTGATCACGCCCGAGTTCGTGCGCGACGAGGTGGCGCGCGGCCGCGCCATCATCCCGGCCAACATCAACCACCCGGAAAGCGAGCCGATGATCATCGGTCGCAACTTCCTCACCAAGATCAACGCCAACATCGGCAACAGCGCGGTGTCCTCCGGCATCGCCGAGGAGGTGGAGAAGCTGGTGTGGGCGATCCGCTGGGGCGGCGACACGGTGATGGACCTGTCCACCGGCAAGCACATCCACGAGAC